>ULWV01016600.1_pt1 | contig 25149 bp, 19 predicted proteins | sample 1960651 | NCBI WGS metagenome assembly ULWV01 (sample SAMEA4835820, study PRJEB28245) | human gut metagenome | biome: gut microbiome; material: fecal sample | place: Denmark | collected 2008
GCATGTTTTGACACCCGAATCCGTTTATGCAATTATCCATGCTATATGTTATTTATCTTCCGTATCCCACTTATCACATATAGAGATAATCTGGTCTGCGAACTTCCCCATATCCTTGTCGGCAAGACCATCGCTCTTTTTGACAATGGCAAGCAGCCTCTGTGCGGCGGCAAGAAGTCTTGCATATATTCCGGAAGCAGGCTTTGTCTTCTTCTCCACAGGAACCGGAACAGCCTCATACTCAAAACTTCCATCGGCAAGATTGACTATCGTACCGCTATACGGTGCATAGGCTTTCTGACCATGCTCTATTTTAAGGCACTCTGTGAAAGCTGTTGCCGTAGCATCATCGCCATGCACAACAAATACTCTGTCCGGCTTTTTCTTAAATGCACTTATCCATTCTATAAGTCCGTTCTTATCCGCATGACCACTTAAACCATTAAGTGTAAGAATCTCTGCGCGAACCTCTATCGTCTCTCCGAACAGCTTAACCTCCTCAGCCCCCTCCACAATGGCACGTCCTAAAGTTCCGACTGACTGATAACCGACGAAAAGCACTGTGGACTCCGGCCTCCATAGGTTATGCTTAAGATGATGTCTTATCCGGCCTGCATCACACATACCTGAGGCAGATATGATAACCTTCGGTGTCGTATCGAAGTTGATAGCCTTCGACTCCTCACTCGTAATCGAAAGATGCAGATTCTTAAAGGTCAACGGATTTATGCCGGACTTCACAAGCTCTGTTGCCTCAGCATCATAGCACTCATCCTTATTGTCCACAAACACTGCTGTGGCTTCAACCGCCATAGGGCTGTCTACATATACAGGAAAATCCGGAATATCCTTTATAAGCTGCTGTGCCTTAATCTGCCTGATAAAATATAGTATTTCCTGTGTTCTTCCGACCGCAAAGGACGGAATGACCACATTGCCGCCGCGCTTTAAGGTCTTGGAGATAATGCCGGCAAGCTCCGATACGTAATCCACCCTCTGTGCACTATGCAGTCTGTCACCGTAGGTGGACTCCATCACAACATAGTCAGCCTCATCCGTATATGCAGGATCCTTTATAAGAGGCTGGCGCTTGTTCCCGATATCACCCGAGAACACAAGCTTTTTCTTAACTCCGTTTTCTTCAAGCCACACCTCTATGCTCGCCGAACCAAGCAAATGTCCGATGTCGGTAAATCTTATCTGTATACCCTCACATACATCCACAAGCTCACCATACAGACATGGAGTGAATCTCTTTATTATGCCATCGGCATCCTCCATACTATATAGCGGCTGTACAGTCTCAATAGTGCTGCTTCTTTTAGCTTTTCTGTTCTTCCAGTCTGCCTCCATAAGCTGTATATGCGCACAGTCACGAAGCATGATACTGCTAAGCTGTGTGCTGGCTTCCGTTGCATACACTCTTCCTCTGAAGCCTCTCGCATACAATAGCGGAAGCAGACCTGAGTGGTCAACATGTGCGTGTGTAAGAAAAACATAGTCAATCATTGCCTCTGATACCGGAAGCGGAACATTTTCAAATACATTTATCCCCTGCTCCATTCCATAATCTACAAGAATATGCTTTCCGCATGCTTCAATATAGTGACAGCTCCCCGTAACCTCATGATCCGCCCCGATAAATTCTAACCTCATAGCGACACCTCCTAAGCTAATCTGCATACTATAAATATATAGCATTTGCTGACTAAATATTATGCTTAAATTATAATATACATTTAGATAATTTCCAAGTAGTTTTTGTAATTTTCCGAATTATTTATATAATTTAGTAATCAATTTAATCATTGTTATCCAATGCCGAAGGAGGTTTCATGAAAAAAATCATTTATTTCGACAATGCCGCGACAACCGCTCTGCATACCGATGTGCTAAGTTCAATGACACCTTACTTTTGCGATGAATTTGCCAACCCTGCCGGAGCGTATAAGAGTGCCCGGGTCTCCGAAAACGCCATAAACCGCGCCCGCACTCAAGCCGCAAGGCTTATCGGAGCACGCCCTGATGAAATATATTTTACCAGCGGCGGTTCAGAATCGGACAACTGGGCTATCAAGAGCTTCTCAAGAAGCATAAGAAAAAAACGTATGGGAGCCTCATGCCACATTATAACCACCTCAATTGAGCACAATGCTGTACTTAACTCATGCAGAACGCTCGAATCCGAAGGCTTTACAGTGACATATCTTCCCTGCGACAAATACGGATTTATCCATCCCGAAACACTTCAGGCAGCAATCCGGGATGATACCATTCTTATCTCTGTAATGGCTGCCAACAACGAGGTCGGCTCTATACAGCCCCTCAAGGCAATAGGCCAGATTGCCCGACGCCATCAGATAGTGTTCCACACGGACGCGGTTCAGGCTTACGGACATATTCCTATTAACGTAAACGAATGTATGATAGATATGCTAAGCATGAGCGCACACAAGCTTCATGGTCCTAAGGGTGTCGGCTTTTTGTATATCCGGAACGGTCTTGAACTGCCATCTTACATTGATGGTGGTTCACAGGAAAATGGGCATCGCGCCGGAACCTCAAACGTCCCGGGAATCGTCGGTCTTGGCAAAGCATGTGAAATAGCGGCGCGAAACATGCAGAAAAACATCAACAGCATGACAAGGCTTAGAAACCGGCTGATTTACCAAATAAGGCAGGGACTTCCAAATGCCGTTCTCACAGGTTCCGAACAGATGAGACTTCCAAACAACGTATCCTTCTGCTTTCCCGGCGTGGAATCAGCACAGCTTCTTTCAATACTCGACTCCCACGGTATCTGCGCCTCTGCCGGAAGTGCATGCTCAACAGGTGCCGCCGGTCCATCCCATGTACTCATAGCAATGGGAATTGACTACAATCTTGCCGGCGGCTCACTGAGACTTACCCTGTCCGGCGAAAACACTATGCAGGAGGTAGATTTTGTGGCGGAAACGGTTATAAAAGCAGTGAAGCGGCTCAGTATATAAAGGATGGGAAGGATGTCAAAACATGCATATTAATCCGTAAGTATATAACGTATTATATTTATGCATATCAGCTCCGTTGTACGAAGCAGGATGTTCTAAGAACATCTAAGCTTCTCCCAAAAGTCGTGATATGCATAAATATAATACGTTATACACAGCCAGGTATATATGGCATGTTTTGACACCCGAATTTTTCATCTGAAAAAACCCGTCATCAACTTGTATACTAGTTGACAATAACATTTTACATGTTATAATAAATTACAACAGTGATTGCAAAACCGGATTATCAGACCGGACAACACGCATTGCTGCACAATCACATGATAAACACAAAAAGGAGGCATTACATTATGCACATGACTTTCCGCTGGTACGGTGAGGGCAATGATACCGTAACCCTAGAGCAGATACGCCAGATTCCCGGTGTCGAAGGAATCGTATGGGCACTGCACAACAAGCAGCCCGGTCAGATATGGGAGCCGGACGAGATTCGCGAGGTGACAGACCACATAAAGGAGTATGGCTTCAATGTTGATGTTGTCGAGAGTGTCAACGTACACGATGATATCAAAATAGGGCTTCCTACAAGAGATAAATACATAGAAAACTACAAGCAGACACTAAGGAACCTTAAAGAAGTCGGAGTAAAGGTTGTCTGCTACAATTTCATGCCGGTATTCGACTGGACAAGAACCGACCTTTTCCATCCTGTAGGTGACGGCTCAACAGCCCTCTACTATGAGAAGGACAAGATTATAGATGACCCTAAGGAGATGGCAAAGTACATCCTCGAAAAATGTGAGGGCTTTACCATGCCGGGCTGGGAGCCTGAGAGAATGGCTCACCTGACCGAACTTTTCGATGCCTACAAGGATGTCACCAAGGAAAAGCTCTGGGAGAACCTCAGGTACTTCCTCGAAGCGCTCATGCCGACCTGCCGCGAATGCGACATCAAGCTGGCGATACATCAGGATGACCCGCCTTGGGATATCTTCGGGCTCCCGCGTCTTCTTGTCGATGAGCCTTCTATTGACCGCTTTCTCAAGATGGTTGATGACCCATATAACTGCCTTACACTCTGCTCTGGCTCATTAAGCTCCAACCCGAAGAATAATGTGGCAGATATAGTGAGAAAGCACTGTGACAGAATAGCCTTTGCACATATAAGAAATGTAAAGCACTTCCCTAACGGCGATTTTTCCGAAGCCTCACACCGTGACTGTGACGGAGATACCGGCATTCTCGATATTGTAAAGGCATACCATGACTGCGGATTTACAGGATATGTCCGCCCTGACCACGGCAGACATATCTGGGGCGAAAAATGCAGACCGGGCTACGGCTTATATGACCGCGCTCTCGGAATAATGTACCTTCTCGGCTGCTTTGACACTCTGGAAAAATTCGACAGCAAATAAAGGCTGTCTGAAAGTGTCTCCGCCTTTTCACACGCAATTTGTTTCCGGGCGAAAACAGATTGCTTTAATGGCATATCTGAAATCACATTGTTGAATTTCTTATGCTCTCTTCGCGATATTTCGCTCGGAAATGGGGATAAATATGGAATTAAATCTAGACGGAATAAAGGACGCCTCCCTCTGGAAGGGCTACAGGCTTCCTGAATATGATATAGTAAAAATGTGCAATACAACTAAGGACAATCCAGTGTGGCTTCACTTCGGTGCCGGTAATATTTTCCGTGCTTTTATCTGTGCCGCCGCACAGAAGCTGTTAAATGAGGGTGCAGCAGATACCGGAATAATCTGCGCTGAGAGCTCCTTCGGAACTGAGATTATCACTGAGTGCTACCGCCCGCATGACAATCTGTGTGTGAGTGTCACACTCAATCCTGACGGAAGCATAGACAAGGAGGTTGTAGGCTCTGTCGCAGAGTCCCTCACAGTTGCATACGATATGGACAGGATAAGCGATATTGTATGTGCTCCTTCTCTACAGCTTGTATCATTTACAATCACAGAAAAGGGGTATGCCATAAAGGACAGCTCGGGTAACCTCACCGACACAGTAAAAAAAGACATGGAGAATGGTCCTGACAGCTGTTCACACCTCATGTCCTTGCTCGCCGCACTTTGTATAAGGCGTTTTCATGCCTGCGGCAGACCACTCGCACTTGTATCGATGGACAACTGCTCACACAACGGTGAGAAGCTTGAGACAGCCATCACCACCATTGCGTCGGCGTGGAAGAACAATGGATTCATAACCTCAGAGGAGCTTGATTATCTTAAGACCTCAGTCTCATATCCGTGGAGCATGATTGACAAGATTACACCTAGACCGGACTCACATGTCGAGGAGAGCCTCGCTGCGGACGGAATCAAGGATATCAAGGCATTTGTGACACCGGGCGGTGTGTATACGGCTCCATTTGTCAATGCCGAAAAACCGGAATATCTTGTAATCGAGGACGCTTTTCCTAACGGCAGACCTGCCCTTGAGAAAGCCGGAATCCTGTTCACAGACCGTGACACAGTCAACAAGGTTGAGAAGATGAAGGTATGCACATGCTTAAATCCTCTCCACACCTGCCTTGCTGTATACGGATGCCTTTTAGGATACACCTCTATTTCAAGTGAAATGGACAGTCCTGAGCTTAAGAGCTTTATCACCAGAATGGCTTATGATGAGGGCATGCCTGTTGTGGCAGACCCTAAAATAATCAACCCTTCCTGTTTTCTCGACGAAGTTCTCACCCAGAGACTTCCTAACCCATTTATGCCGGACACACCTCAGAGAATCGCAACCGATACATCTCAGAAGCTTCCTATCCGCTTCGGTGAGACTATAAAGCTCCAGCTTGAGCGCGGCACTGCAGGTGACTTAAAATATATCCCTCTTGTGCTGGCAGGATGGCTCAGATATCTCCTCGCCGTCGATGACAACGGCAATGCATTCACTCCGTCAAGCGACCCTCTTCTTGCTGAGTGCCGGGAAGCACTTGCCGGAATAACTCTCGGCAGCCATGTCACAGAGGAGAGGCTTCACAGCCTGCTCTCAAACAGCAATATATTCGGTGTCAACCTCGAGGCGGCAGGGCTTTCCGGCAGGATAACCGGTTATTTTAATGAACTTATTGCCGGCAAAGGTGCAGTACTTGCAACGCTCAGAAAATATACCTCATAATGGGTTATTGAAAATTTTACAGAATTTTCATATAATGATGTTGGGGTCAAAACATGCCAACTTAATTTACGAGTGTATAACGTATTATATTTATGCATATCAGCTCCGTTGTACGAAGCAAGATGTTCTAAGAACATCTAAGCTTCTTCCAAAAGTCGCGATATGCATAAATATAATACGTTATACATGCTAAGTTTATAGCACATGTTTTGACCCCAACAGCATATAATAAGGAGTCGGAAAAGAACCTTCCGACAATACAAAATGGTGGTGGCAATCTGTCACCACCATTAATTATAAAGGATAATCTATGAATATCACACCAAAAAATGTCGATGAGACAGGGCGTGCCTACGCCCTCAGAATACTAAAACAGAATATCTCCGACACCACTCTAAGACCCGGAACTCTTCTCTCCGAAAACGAGCTGTCAAAAATGCTCGGTCTGTCAAGAGTGCCTGTACGCGAAGCCCTGATTGAATTATCAAAATCAGATATTGTTGAGATACTTCCGCAAAGGGGCAGCCGTGTCGCACTTATTGACCTGAAGCTCGTTGAGGAAGCGGGCTTTTTCAGGCGCACGCTCGAATGTGCCGTTGTAAAGCTGGTGTGTGAAAAGGCTGCCGGAAAAGAGCTTTCGGACGATTTTGTGCTCGCGCTTAAGGCAAATCTTAACCTGCAGGATTTCTACCTTGAAAACCCTGCCCCCGATAAGCTTATGGAGCTGGACAATGAGTTCCATCACCTCCTCTTCTCATGCGTTGACAAGGAGCGCTGCTACAGAATGTGCTGCGACATGGGAATACATTTCGACAGGATACGCCATCTGGCACTGCACACGGTAAAGGAGCTTAAGATTGTCGGCGACCACCACGATATATTCTCTGCAATCTGTGATGGAGCTTCAGACAGAGCCTATGCACTTATGGTCGCACATCTGACACGTTTCGAGATTGACGAAAAGCTTATCAAAAACGAATACCCTGAGTATTTCGTCAATTAATGTCTAATTTTTACTGCCATTTATGTATACATATTCCCTGTTATTTCGATTGCATATCATTGAAAAGTTTTATATAATATCAGTATGTATTTAGCGGCTTTCTTTTGCTGCCCGTAAATTATTATATTTCATTTCAAGAAGGGAGAAAAACATGAAATTCGGTTACTTTGATGATGAAAACAGAGAGTATGTCATTACTACTCCAAAGACACCACTTCCTTGGATCAACTACTTAGGCTGCGGTGAATTTTTTTCATTGATGTCGAACACATGCGGAGGTTACACATTTTACAAGGATGCGAAGCTTCTTCGCCTGACAAGATACCGCTACAATGATGTTCCGAACGATATTAATGGCAAGTACTTCTACATAAAGGATGGCGATACCATCTGGAATCCGGGCTGGAAGCCAACAAAGACACCACTCGACAGCTATGAGTGTCGTCACGGAATGGGTTACAGCCGTTTTACTTCTTCTAAGAACGGACTTAAGGCTGAGATGCTTGCCTTTGTTCCTATGAATGACAATTGTGAGGTTACACGCCTTATCCTTACTAATTTATCCGATAAACCGAAAACCTTTTCGGTATTTTCTTATGTTGAATTCTGTCTCTGGAATGCAGATGACGATTCAAGAAATTTCCAGAGAAATTTAAGCACAGGTGAGGTTGAGATTGACGGTTCCACAATATATCACAAGACTGAGTACCGTGAGCGCCGCAACCATTACGCTGTCTACTCTGTCAACCACCCTATCGATGGCTTTGATACTATCCGCGATGAGTTTTTAGGTGCTTACCGTGGTGCACATGAGCCTGAGGTTGTTGAGCAGGGACATTCTAAGAATTCCGTTGCAAGCGGCTGGTCACCAATCGCTTCACAGCAGATTAATCTTACTCTCCAGCCGGGCGAGAGCGAATCTCTTATCTACGTTCTCGGCTACATTGAGAACCCTCAGGATGAGAAATGGGAAGCTCCTAATGTTGTCAACAAGACACGCGCTAAGCAGATGCTTGCCCGCTACGCTACGGAGGAGCTCTTCAATGAGGCTTTTTCAGACCTCACAGAGTACTGGAGCAATCTTCTTTCCAAGTACGAGGTCGAATCCGATAATCCAGAGGTTAACCGCATGGTTAATATCTGGAACCAGTATCAGTGTATGGTAACCTTCAATATGAGCCGTTCCGCTTCATACTATGAATCAGGAATCGGACGTGGAATGGGCTTTAGAGATTCATGTCAGGATCTTCTTGGCTTCGTTCACCTCATTCCGGATCGTGCAAGAGAGAGAATAATTGATATCGCCTCCACACAGTTCGAGGACGGAAGCGCATACCATCAGTACCAGCCTCTCACCAAGAAGGGCAATTCCGACATCGGAAGCGGATTTAACGATGACCCGCTCTGGCTCATTGCCGGCACAAGCGCTTATGTGCGTGAGACAGGTGACACAACCATCCTCGATGACATAGTTCCGTTTGACAATGACGTAAGCAAGGCTAAGCCGCTTATGGAGCACCTTAAGCGTTCATTTGATTACATAGTAAACCATAAGGGTCCTCATGAGCTTCCCCTTATCGGACGTGCGGACTGGAATGACTGCCTGAACCTCAACTGCTTCTCAGAGCACCCCGGCGAATCCTTCCAGACCTTCGGACCATCTGAAGGTCCTGTCGCTGAATCGGTATTCATTGCAGGTATGTTTGTAAAATACGGCAAGGAATATGCCGAGCTATGCTCATTAAAGGGCGATGAAGCTGAAGCTGAGCGCGCACTCAGGGAAGTTGACATCATGTATGATGCCGTCTTAAAGAGCGGCTGGGACGGTGACTGGTTCCTTCGTGCCTACGATGCTTACAGCCACAAGGTTGGTTCTAAGGAATGCGAGGAAGGACAGATATACATTGAGCCACAGGGCTTCTGTGTACTCGCAGGTATCGGTGTCAAGGAAGGTCTTGCAAAGAAGGCTCTCGACTCCGTAAAGGAAAGACTTGATACCAAGTATGGTGTCATGATTTTACAGCCTGCATATACAAGATACCACCTTGAGCTTGGTGAAATCTCCTCATATCCACCTGGATACAAGGAGAATGCCGGTATCTTCTGCCACAACAATCCTTGGGTTTCCATCGCAGAGACCGTTATCGGCAGAGGCGACAGAGCTTTTGAGATTTACAAAAAGACATGCCCTGCATATATTGAGGACATCAGCGAAATACACCGCACAGAGCCTTATGTATACTCACAGATGGTTGCAGGTGCGGATGCCAAGTTCCACGGAGAGGCTAAGAACAGCTGGCTCACCGGAACAGCAGCATGGACCTTCGTCAATGTATCCCAGTATATACTCGGTGTATACCCGACACATCAGGGACTTAGCATCAACCCATGTGTTCCTGAGGGCTTCGGTGATTTCAAGCTTACAAGAAAGTTCCGTGAGGGAACATATCATATCACTGTCAAGAATCCTTCCAATGTACAGAAGGGTGTTAAGAGCATGATTGTTGACGGCAGGGCTGTCGATGGCTGCGTAATACCTTATGTAAATGGTCAGACAGAATATAACGTAGAAGTAGTTATGGGATAAGCCTTCTGCATAGAATAAACATTCAACACTTTTTACAATGACCTTATAAAGCCACAGATGGACTATTTAAATTTGTCTGTCTGTGGCTTTAATACTTGAAAAATAGTCTGAAAACTATTATAATCTTTATATAAATATGTCCGGTAATTTTAACACCCGACTTAAAAACACCAATAAATAAAGGAAGGAAGTATATAATATGCGTTTAGTTACACGTTCCGATTTTGACGGGCTTGCATGCGGAGCACTTTTAAAGGAAGCAGGTATTATTGACTCATGGAAATTCGCACATCCTAAGGATTTGCAGGATGGTCTTGTGCCTGTCGATGAGAATGACTGCCTTGCCAATGTACCCTTTGTTGAGGGCTGTGGTCTGTGGTTCGACCACCACTCCAGCGAGCATGAACGCAACGAGCTAAAGGGAAAATACAAGGGAGAGAGCCGTATCACTCCTTCATGTGCCAGAATTATATATGAATACTATGGCGGCAGGGAGCGTTTTCCTCAATTCGATGATATGATGGAGGCAGTCGACAAGGTTGACTCAGGCAACCTTACTATAGATGAGGTCATGAACCCTAAGGGCTGGATACTCATAGGCTTCCTCATGGATCCCAGAACTGGTCTTGGACGTTTCCGCCAGTTCACCATCTCCAACTATCAGCTTATGGAGAAGCTCATGGATGCATGCCGCACCATGTCCACAGAAGAGATTCTTGCTCTCCCTGATGTTCAGGAGCGAATTGAAGTATACAATGAGCAGACAGAGAAATTTAAGGAGATGGTTAAGAAGTACACACGCACTGAGGGCAATGTCATCATCACGGATTTACGCGGTGTTGACCCTATCTACACAGGCAACCGTTTCATGATATACAGCATGTATCCTGAGCAGAATATCTCCGCTTGGATTGTCAGCGGCCGCGGTGGTGCCGGATGTTCTGCTGCTGTGGGCTACAGCATATTGAACCGCACCTGCAATATCAATGTTGGAAGCCTCATGCTCAAGTACAACGGCGGCGGTCACAAGGCTGTCGGAACCTGCCAGTTCTCTGATGAGAATATGGCAGCAGAGCTTCCTAAGATGCTTGATGAGCTCTGCACACTTGCGAATGCTTAAATAATAACGCTTGAATAAAAAAGTGCTGTCATCCGAACATGAAGCTTAAGCTTCATGTTCAGATGGCAGCAGCTTTTATTTTATCCTTTTTCCATTGAGAACCGCCTCTACAAGATCATCCCCCTGATATACCAGCTTAAGTGAAAAGAACGGCTCATCCTCATCAAGCAGACGAAGAAATATCCTGTCGCCCTCCCACAGGTTGAGCATTCCGACAGCTTCCTTCTTAACCCATGCAAGAACGCCCTCATTGCACTCCTTCATCGAACCATCCGGATTAGTCACACTGCCCTCAAAGCCATCCGCCGTGTAAAGGCTCATATACTCCGCCGGCTCATCCTCAAACACAAACGTCACAATTCCCCTGTATCTGTACGATGTAAGCCTAAGTCCTGTCTCCTCATATACCTCACGAAGCAGACACTCCTCCGGACTCTCCCTGTTCTCAAAATGTCCTCCGACTCCAATCCACTTATCCTTGTTGACATCGTTCTTCTTGGAGACACGGTGAAGCATAAGGTATGAATCGTTCTTCTCAATATAACATAACGTGGTCAATGGTGATTTCACTGCGCTATTCCCTTTCCTATGTGATATTTGGATTGTTACATCTTTAATGAAGCAGCTCCACGCTCTCCCCTGCCCTGCAGATTATGTTCCGCTCGCCCTTATGCTTCCCAAAAGGAAGCCTAAGCACCTTATTGATATCAGAATATGCATGCAGAACCGCGCTCTTAACATCCCCATTCTCCCAACTGATGTCAACAGAAGCGTTGCCGACTACACGTACTCCGTACAGATGACCGTTCTTCCATTCCTTCGGCAGGGCAGGGAGCAGGACTATCCTCTCCTCATTGCTCTGGACAATCATCTCCGCAATAGCCGCCGTTGCACCGAAATTGCCGTCAATCTGGAATGGCGGGTGCATGTCAAACAGATTAGGATATGTAGATGATGTAAACAGCTTGCAAAGGTTATCATATGCTGCTTCGCCGTCCCAGAGCTTGGCGTAATGATTTATAATCCATGCCCTGCTCCAGCCGGTATGACCGCCGCCATGCGAGAGTCTGCCCTCAAGTGTACGCCGCGCAGCCTCGGCAAGCTGTGGTGTTCCATCCATGGTTATCTGCGATGACGGATGAAGCCCATAAAGATGGGAAATATGCCTGTGTCCCGGCTCATACTCCTTGTAATCCTCACGCCACTCAAGAATTCTTCCATCACTGCCAATCTGTGTAGGAAGAAGCCTCGACAATGCGTCTTTAATCTGTGAATTGAGCTCGTCATCCACCCCAAGGATATCCGCTGCTTTTATGCATTGCGTGAACAGATCCCTTATAATCTGGTTGTCCATCGTGACACCTGCACCGTTAGCGCCCTTCTCACCATTCGGAAGAACATAGCTGTTCTCCGGCGATACAGAAGGACAGGTCATAAGATATCCGTCAACCTCTATCATAAAATCAAGGAAGAACTGTGCAGCCTCCCTCATTATATTAAAGTTCTCACGCAGAAATTCCTTATCCCCTGTATAGAGATAATGTGTCCACTGATGTGTGCACAGCCATGCCGCTCCCATCACCCAGTATGAACCCGGAATCCACAAATCCTGGACTGATGTCTCCCCCTCAATATTTGTATTGTGGTGCGCTACAAAGCCCCTGCACCCATACATGGTCTTAGCAGTCCTCTGTCCGTTAGGGAGCATCTTCTTTATCAGACTGAACAACGGCTCATGGCACTCCGACAGATTACAGTTCTCCGCAAGCCAGTAATTCATCTCTGTGTTGATGTTGATTGTATATTTGCAGTCCCACGGTGGAAGCATGTCCTTATTCCAGAGTCCCTGCAGGGTTGCCGGAAGTCCGCCCTCCCTGCTGCATGAGATAAGAAGATATCTGCCAAAATCAAAGTACAGCTTAAATAGCTCGTCCTTCACGCTTCCTTCCTTCGCAGACTTGAGAAGCTCATCGGTTGTGTATGCAGCACTGCCAGAGGCGCTGTCCTTAACGGCATCGCAATTATCCTCATCACCTCCAAGTGAAAAATCAACTCTTGCAAACAGCCTTCTATAGTCACTTATATGTGCATCAAGAAGCTGGTTATATGACTCACCTGCCGCCCTGTCAAGTACCTTCTGCATCCTGCCCTTTAAAAGCCAAAGAGCAGCCTCGCTCTCCATAACCGCATAGCTTCCGTTATTGCCATTCTGCCTGTTCAGGTCACCGGCTGCCTCACTCTCCTTCAGTGTCTTAAGCTTCTCCGCCATTATATGTTCAAGCTCATCCTTACAATGGTATGTACAATCCGCCGCAATATAGAGCACAACCCTGTCTGCACCGGTGACAACCAGATATTCGCCAAGCTGTTCAATGCTTCCGCCATCCGCAACAGCCTTCAATGACACAGCGAAATCATATCCATGCTTTCCAAGGTCACCATGAAGCACAATGGTGTCTTTTCCTATTCTGTCGACACCGTTATAAGCTCTCTCAGGTCTTGAGAACCTTGCCTCAAGGTTAATTGTTCCCGGTCTGTCAGACTCGATGCACATAACTATACAATCAGCAGGATGTGAGGCAAAGACCGTTCTTGTATAATTAACCCCTGCACAGGAAAAGCTCACATCTGCTGCTGCCTTCTCAAGGTCAAGCCTTCTCTCATAATTATAGATATCGCCCTCTATATTAAAATCGATGTATAAATCGCCAAGAGTCTGATACGGATGTGCACTCTCCGGACATCCCGACATGGTAAGGCGCATCAGTCTCTCCGCCTTTGATATCTCACCATCCAGCAGAAGCTGTCTTATCTTCGGAAGATTCCTAAGTGTATCAGGGTTATCCCTGTCCATCTTTCCGCCATACCATATACTCTCTTCATTGAGCTGGATGTGTTCATTCACAGCTCCACCGTAAACCATTGCACCCATCCGTCCGTTTCCCAGCGGAAGAGCCTCCTCCCACACTGAAGCAGGACTATTATATAACAAACCCGACATAACCTATCTCCATTCTGCGTTCCTCATCCCATGCTTCCCATGATACTCAACGCCATTTTTAATTTTCCTTCTTTTCGTTCTGCCACTCCACAAGGTCAGCAAGTGTTATGTTATCCACCACATTATCGACAGCATCGTTTATCTTCTGCCATATTCTCACCGTAACACAGCCATCTGCCCTGTCACATTCCACCGCACCATTCCCAACACAGCTAACAGGAGCTAAATCTCCCTCGGTTGTTCTTAGAAGCATGCCGACCGTGTAATCCTTTGGTTCCTTCGCAAGCATATATCCTCCCTGAGGTCCTCTTATGCTCCTGACATATCCCGCCTTATTCAGAACAGATATAATCTGCTCCAGATACTTCTCAGATATCTGCTGCCTGTCCGCTATATCCTTAAGGCTCACAGGCCTGCCCGATTTATCCGAAGCTATATCAAGCATAAGTCTGATTGCATATCTTCCCTTTGTAGATATCTTCATAAAAAAATCTCTCCTAAATCCATTCATAATTTTCATTTAATTATTTTCCGGCATCAAGCAGCTCCTCGAACTTCTGAACCGGCATCGGTTTATAATAGAAATATCCCTGTGCTCTGGTGCAGCCACATTCTAACAGAAAATTTTTCTGTTTTTCATTCTCCACACCCTCCACAATCGTATCAAGATTAAGCTCATTCAACATGGTAACTGTATGCTTTAAAATAGTTCTGCTCTTAGGATTGTCTAATCTTTCGTTGTCCATATACCCTCTTATATTCTGTCCGCTGACGGAACCATCCTCTGCAAAATCTGATATATCACACACTTATGTATATTATACCATTTCCGGATACAATTGTCATTCAAAAAAGCAGAAAACCTATTAAGGTTTTCTGCCCTATAAACAATCCTATATATACTTTTAATTACTGCTTCCTGTCGACACTTCGCGTGATCCGCTCTTCATAAGCTGTGCGTTATATTATCTTGCCAGCTTATTTCTTCCGGCAAATGTGTTGAACCTGTCCGGTGTCCACACAGGCTCAATGCCCCTTGTGATATCCTCAACGGTAATCTCAGCGTCATTATTGTCCATATCGATTATTGTATAGAGGTCATTGCCCATTCCAAGCTCCTTCATATAGGAGAGCTGTCTGAGACCATGTCTTGTCTCAACACGCTCTATCATCGCCCTTCCGCCGCCCTCAGGGAGATTGTAGATGACATCGACACATGCATTGTCAACCGCAAGTATATCGAAGCCTGCAAGGATTCCTACATCAGGTGTGACAACCGGCTCAGCCTCACAGCCTTCACAGTCGCAGGATACCGACATATTCCTCATCACATTGATGTATGAGACATGACCTGCGAAGTGGTCAATCGTTCCTTTCGTAGACTCAGTCATTCTCTCCATGAACTCTTCCTTTGCGACACTCCACATATTGTCGGACCCCGGTGTTGTGTGAATCTCTCCCTTTCCGATTCTTCCGTCTGCACAGCCGATTCCGATATTCTTGTTAGAACCTCCGAAGCCGCCCATCGTGTGTCCCTTGAAATGAGTGAGCACAAGAAGAGCATCATAGTCAGGAAGATTCTTTCCGACATGAATCTCATCAAGCCACCTGCCGCCATTTACAGGAAATGTTGTGACTCCATCCTCATCAAGAATATCAACAGGACAGAAAGTCCAGCCGTTAGTCTCAAGTGTCTTTCTGTGCTCCTCGGTTGTATATCTGCTTCCTTCATAATATGTATTCGTCTCTACAATGGTTGCCTCAGGCAGCCTGTCTGCGTACAGCTCCTTAACCCAAGGACGCGGAATGATGTTAGGTCCCTCAGCCTCACCTGTGTGGAGCTTGATTGCCACCTTTCCCTCAATCCCCTTTGACACACGGTCATAGATTTTCTTAAGTCCCTCAGGTGATAAGTCCCTGGTAAAATATACCACCGACTTCTCCCCTGTTCTCTTGTCATAAGGTACATAAAGATTTCCGTCTTTTCCCGGTGTTGCATTCTTATCTGGCATTATATTTTCCTCCTTCAACAGCTTCTGATTTTTCACCCGGAATATACACCTATCCCATCGTTAAAACAGCTCTTCGACATCCTTATCGAAAATGTTTATCTCTGTAATCAAATGCTACAAAAAATGCCGGATGTCTGTATAGCTTATATCAGAATTATAATACCTAAACTTTACTTTAGGTCAATAGGTTCATTGCAAAATACTGTCGGCAGCTTCTCATTCAACTGCGCCAACCTTCGCGAAAGCTCCTTTGTGGGACAGGTGTCAGACCCCGTGTCCCAACCGCCCCTGCCTATGCCAACACAAGGCTGATTTTATTATTGACTTAAAATACAATCCATGCTATATTGAAAACAAAGGAAATGAGTTTTTCGACCGTACAGCTATTGCTCAAGCGGCTTGCTCGTTTCTTTTTTTGTTCTCAGAACATCATATAAATACATTTTTCCATCTTCCGCATGGCGCACAATCAACCGTGCCTTAAATACATTATATCCTGATATCTCATTATCAGAATTATATTTTGGCAAGGCAAATCTTGTGTCATATCTGTACCATCCATATTTTGCATTATCCTTATGCTTAGAATCATAATTTTCAGTATACGTCTTATTATTTGCTATACTAACCATATCCCGAATGGCAACGGAGGAATTAGCTTTCGCATATAAATTGGCACCCTTTAATATTTTTGTATCCTTTGAATGTGCAAATTCATCCGGAAAATCTTTGCTGATATAAATTAAATCATCTGTATCTATTACTGGCACGCATAACCCTATATATTTTTTCAAATATTGTTCAATGACATCCCAATCAACATTTTTTCTGCCTTTAAACAGAATGTCATTTATCATAACAATTTTATTTCCGTCGCAATCGCTTACTACGCTGATACCACACGAATCATCATGTCTGGCACCTGTATGAAATATAAAGTCCATATTGACCTTATAGCATAGCAATCTTAGTAAGTAATCCGGCATCCTTCTGCGACCCGATTCCCAATCCTCCCATGTACGAAGCGGAATACCATATTTTTCAGCCATACTACGTTGGCTTAGGTTCGCAATATTACGTAAATTTTTTATTCTTATAATCTGCCTTTCATTCTCTATCTTCCTGTCCATATAAATATTCTCCCACGCATTTCGTGGGTATATATTATCATGTTATTAAAATAATCTCAATAATAAAATCCGGGACAAGGACAGTGCGTTGGGATAGGTGTCAGACCCCATGTCCCAGTGCTGGGACATGGGGTCTGACACCTGTCCCAACACATCTGCCGCGGTTTTATTTGCGCGTCCACTGTGAGGTGCTTCCGAAGCTGCCCTCAATGCTCATGGATATTCCTTTATCCTCCTTATGTCTGGATGTCTTTCGCTTCTCATTTAAGAGCTCAAGGAACTTATTCTCATCAATAGGAAGAGATACCGTCTGTCCAAGCCATGATGAGAGGTACATTGCGTTGGAAATCATCAGACCATTGATTCCCTCGCGTCCGTCTGCGACAAGCGGTGTTCCAGCCTTTATATGGTCTGCAAAGGCGTTTAGAACACCCACATGTTGTGGATTCTCGCCATCTGTTTCAACGTCCTCTACGGTAATCTTAGGCATCGCATAGCCAATCTGTGCTGTCCTGCACCATTCTCTCTCGTCCGATTCAAGCCGGTAGAACTTTATGCTATTGTAGTCACATACAAGCTTTCCAAGTGTTCCGGTTACCTCGAGACGGTTAGTGCCCGGTGCATCTCCTGTTGTGGTTACAAACACTCCCGTTGCTCCGTTTTCAAACTCCATATACGCAGTGACATCATCCTCAACCTCTATGTCATGCCACTTGCCCTCATGGCAGAAGGCATGAATCTTAACAGGCATACCGAACATCCACTGAAGTAAATCAAGCTGGTGTGGGTCCTGATTGAGCAGCACCCCGCCGCCTTCGCCTGCCCATGTCGCTCTCCAGTCTCCCGAATCATAGTAAAACTGTGTCCTGTACCAGTCTGTCACAATCCAGTTAACGCGCTTTAACTGTCCGATTGTACCATTCTCCACCATCTGCTTGATTTTGCGGTATACGCAGTTGGTTCTCTGGTTGAACATAAGACCGAATGTCAATTCCGGGTGCTTATCCGCCTCTGCAATCATTTCCCTCACCTGCAAGGTGTACACACCTGCAGGCTTCTCACACAGCACATGCAGATTATTCTGCAGTGCAAGAATTGTCAGCTCCGGGTGCTGGTAATGCGGCACGGCAATCAGAACCGCCTCGCACACACCGCTTTTTATAAGGTCACTTCCTTCACTGAAAATCTTAGCCCCCGGAACCTTCTCTGCCGCCCATTCACGTCTGCATTCCCTTCTGTCCGCAAGTGCCGCTATCTCAATATCAGGACATTTTCCTGTGAGAATATTATCAATATGCAGACCTGCAATTCCACCAACACCTACTATACCAAGCTTTAACATTTTTTCTTCTCCTCTCTGTTACACTATATTTTTGGATAATCTCAAGGTATATATCTTCCTAATAAAACATTTACGATTACTCAATATCCCCTCTACTATGCAATTCATTACACACTGTAATAACAGCTTATTTGTGCTTAACCATGTTTAATATCCGGCAGTCAATTATCCCTTTGCAGATAAAAAATCACCGTCAGCCCGCCAACATCTTCTATAAAATAATCTTCTTTAACGCCTCACATGCCGCATGGAACGCAGTCCTTGAATCCGGATAGCTCTCCTTATGTAAAAGTGATTCCGACTGCAGCGAACCCAGCCCATTAAATATGTGAAGGTGCGGCTCAACTGTGAGTATAACCTCGCCGCTTCGCACCTTATCAACATCCTCAAGTATCTCCGGCAGATGTCCGTCACCTCTTCCGGCACTCACCACACTTCCATCCTCCTTCATGGCATCCTTTATGTGGAAATATGTGATGATGTCCTTATGAAGCCTGTAAGCCTCCAGAGGGTCAACTCCGCATTGGACATAGTTTGCAGGGTCAAACGCAACACCCATATCACCTCCGAAATGCTCATACAAATCCATACAGCGAGTATCTGTGTCGCCGTATATTCCTTTTTCATTCTCATGGACAAGCAAAACGTCATTTTTCCTTGCAAGCTCAACCATCCTCTCAAGCCTTCTAAACACCTCATCGCGATATTTTTCCGGCTCCTCACCCTGCGGAATATAGAAGCTGAACATGCGAATCCTGCTGCACTCTAATACCTTGCACACCTCCATCGACCTCGCAAACTTGTCAAAATGCTCGTCAAACGAATCCCTTATCCCTATCTTTCCATAGGGCGAGCCAAGCGCCGAAAGCGTGACATGATGTGCCTCCAGCTTTTTATGAATCCTCACAGCGTCCTCAACCCCAAGCTCCGAACAGTTGACCCCGTCAACGCCCCTCAGCTCTATCATCCTGATATTCTCCTGCGCCAAAGCCTCCAACTGCTCATCTAAACCCTCCGCCGCTTCATCAGCAAATGCAGATAATATAAATTCAGCCATAAAACCCTCCATTTTCACAGGCAGCCATTCCGTACCATTAGGTTCCTGTATGTTTTTGTTGATTCCAGTTTAACTGCATTTTTTACTTGTTACCATACAATATATGCTTGAAACTATGTGATTACTGCTCTATAATTTATTTATAAATGCAGCCAAAAAATAATTATAAAAGGAGCTACGCATGGACTACATCGCACACTATGAAAAATCCCCAAGAATGTGGTCACAGGGTCTGCATGCCCACGATGATTATGAGATATATCTGCACCTTAGCGGCGGAAGATTTTACTGCATTGATGACACTGTTTTCAAGCTAACCCCCAATCAACTGCTCATCATACCGCCTCTTCACATGCACGGCTTAGTCTGCGACCATGACCTCGTAAACTACGAACGCTGTTTCCTGTATCTGTCGCCCGGAATGCTTCGTAAATGTGGTTTTGGAAAGATTGATTTAATAGAAATTATTGACAACGCCTATAAGAACAATATGCTTGTCGGGACACTATCCGAGGAAAATGCCCGGCTTTTTCAGAAATATCTTAAAGAAATCGAAAAGGATTCCTGCGCAGACAGCCCGGCAAACCAGTTGGACATCTACTCAAAAATCCTAAAAATATTATATATTATGGAGTTTTCCCTGGAACTATCTCACCATGAAACCTCTGTAGGTGTCCCGGACACACCAATGCACGATGTACTTCACTACATCAATGAACATTACACTGAGAACCTTACCATATCGTCAATCGGACAGCTTTTCCACCTTTCCGATTCATTTCTGTCGCACAAATTCAAGGAATACACCAACAAAGGAATCTACGAATATATTCTGTACAAAAGAATACTAAAGGCAAAGGAGCTGATGTACAGCGATATATCACTCACCGAAATTGCTTTTACATGCGGCTTTGGCGATTATTCCAATTTTCTGCGTGCTTTTAAAAAGATTACCGGGACATCGCCTAAAGAATACCGGCGTAGCTAGGGCAGGGCAGCGGGCTGTTTGGGACAGGGGTCTGACCCCATGTCCCAATTCTGGGACACGGGGTCAGACCCCTGTCCCACAATCCACATCAATATGGAACCAGTCGAAATCGACAAAGCCCTCCGTCTCCTCCTTGGCGTAGGCGAAAAGACCATATCTGTACCCCATGAAATCAGGCATATCATAGTTCATCTGCAGCTGCTCACCTATCTGAACCCAGTTTACATTGTCAATGCTGTAGTAAAAGTCTGCGATATCCTTCATGTCCCTGAAATCGCAGTGAATGCGAAGATAAATCTTATCCGCGTCCTTAAGCTCCTCCATAGCACAGCAGCGTCCCATGACATCGTCCTTATTATCCGCCTTGCGCATCACAAGGTACTTCCTGCCGTTCTCCATAACCACGGCAACATAGCCGTACTGGCGCTGGAACACTGTAAGTCCTGCGGTCATTCCATCGGCCATGTTGGAAATATCCATAACCGTTGTGCCATCGCATACCGGACCCACTGTGCGGATTGTCAGGGTGTTGCGCGCAGTTCTGATACTTTCCGAAGTTCCCACAGGCTGTAAACGCAGATATCCCGGACGCTTTGTGAGGCTCCAGAAACGGTTATCAGGATTGTGGTTCCACTGCCACTGTAGCTTAAGATAGGAGCCATTAAGGTCATGCTCACCATCACCTACACAGGCGTCCTCCCTGTCATAGCAGCGATAGTCCGCAATACTGTTCTCAAAATCATCGTCCTCAACGAATTCCCCGACAGTCTCCTTCGTCCTAACAGGAAGCTCACTGATTACAGGCATTTTGTTGTACAGAAAAGATGTGCCCTCCCCAAGATATGTACCGATTACCGGCCAGTCCTTAAGCTCTCCCTCCGTACCCCATTCCATAGGCGACAGCATAGGAATACGCCCCACTGAGCCTGTATCCTGGAAGATAAAGCAGTACCACTTTCCGTCCTCCGTGTCCACAATGCCGCCCTGCGCGATTCCGTTATTTTTCATATATACATTGTCATTCGCATCATAAAGATGTCCCACAAACACCTTCCTGCATGTCCAGTCACCAGCCGGTTCATCATCCCAGCGCCCAACTCCCGTAAGACTCCTGCTTCTCCAGCACAGCTCCTGTCTCTGCCACTGCTGCCCCTGAATCACGAAAATATAGTAATATCCGTTATGCTGGTACACATGGAAGCCCTCTCCCCATAAGCCCTGCTTAGGAGTTTCATAGTTGGTGTTGTGAAGCACGAACCTCTTATCCCCATACTCAACAGTATGCTTGTCTATATCGACAAATAATTCCCTGTAATATATATCATGCGTTCCGATTCCATCTCCGCAGTCCTGTGAAAAGAAGATATATTTTCTTCCATCCGTCTCATCGAACAACATTCCGTTGTCATAACACATCTCCGGGAAGGTTGTGCGGTACCAAGGTCCTCTCTCAATATCCTCTGTCATAAAAATATATGTTTTCTGTGTGGAATTACATGTAAATGCTACAAAATACCATCCTGTAGCAGAATCCTGCCTGAGGCTTGCCGCCCATGAACCAATGGAATAGTCATCCTCCCCATTCTTCAGACAATATCTGTCCCCATCCTCAAGAATCTGATACACATAATTCACCGTCGCCCAGTGCACAAGGTCATACGATTTCATAATCGGCACTCCCGGTGACAAATGCATTGTCGTGCTTACCATGTAAAACGCCTGCCTGCCCTCCCTATCCTTAGAGCGTATGATATCCATATCCGGCACATCCGCGTAAATAATAGGATTGCGATAAATGTTCTCCTCATTCATATAGCTGCCCATACCCTTTCTACCGTTTTTTATTGTAGCCCCATGAAAAATATATATGGCACTGCGCCATCTTTTGTTTTAAATGTCGCAACACTCATAAATATATGCTATTATAATAAAATATACAGTCAAAAACAAGCAATTTAGCAATAACCGACTGCAATTTAGCAATAATTGACTGCAATTTAGCAATAATTGACTGAAACCTTCCACATTTTTTTTACGGGTATATATATAAAGGAATTGTGAAACGTACATTTGCAAAAATACACAACGTCCGTCTGTCACACTAAGTTTCGCAATTACCTTTTATATAGAAAAAGAAAGGAGGTATCACCATGACAGACCCGGAGATTGTTTCGCTATACTGGAAGCGCGATGATAGCGCGATAAAACATACCCAGAGTAAATACAACGCCTATCTCACCAGGATTTCCTACAATATCCTCACCAATTTGGAGGACTGCAGTGAAGCTGTCAATGACACCTATCTTGCCGCATGGAATTCCATGCCGGACAACAGACCGGAAGTCCTCTCGACATACCTTGGTAAGATAACAAGACAGCTCTCCATCGACATTTTCCGCAAAAGGAAAAGCAAAAAACGCGCTGGCTCGGAATATGCCATCTCATTTGATGAGCTTGAGGAGGTCATCGCTTCATCCGGTGAGCCTGAAAAGGAATTGGATTCCAAAATGCTGATAAGCACTATAAATAATTTTCTTCGCACGCTCCCCGAAGCTGAGAGGAATCTATTTATCGGAAGATATTACTATTTTGATTCGCTAAAATCTGTTGCCGGATATTGCAAAATGAGCGAGTCCAATGCGAAAACGCTTCTTTTCCGCACCAGACAGAAGCTTAAGGCGTATCTTGTAAAGGAGGGTTTCATATATGAATAATGACAATCTGATTGACGCAATCGGCTATGTTGACGATGCTATGCTTGAATCGGTAAATAAACTCAGGACACGCAAAAATAAAAACCAAATCATCCGTATCCTAGGCGGACTTGTGGCTGCCGGTCTGATATTTGGAATATCTCTGTCCGTTGGTATCCATAACAGAATATCGAAGGCTTCCGACACCACAATAGTCAACATCGGCGGCATTGAGCGCCGCTACAAGGCAGACATCTCAGTACTGTACGGTGAGCTTGGAATTACCTACAGGTGGGAGGACCGCACTGTAGCTGAGCAATACAGCCGGTTGGACATAAACGATGGCGATTTCACCACAGCATGCAGTGAAATAGACGCTTCAAAGCTTGATAAATCAATCGGCGTATACACTGCCTCCGGCTACGATGACTATACCGGCACGGAATACACCCGTCCTGTAAATGTATACTCTGTAAGAGGTATCTCCGAAGATAGAATCGTTGCAGCGGAATTGGATTCTAAATACTACATTTACAAGAATAACACCTACAACCCACCCGGGAACCTTGGACAATTATTCGATGAGGCGAATCTGTGGGAGAACCTTAAGCTTGATTATTTCTACGATACCAAAGATTATATTGAAAATGGAAGCTACAGCCTTAATGGCTCCGGATATATATTGGAGGTTCTTTCAGAATGTAAGGATGCCGGATATGCCGGGAATGACAGCCAGACATTCGATTATAAAAATCGCATTGATTTTTCAATCACCTTGGATGACCTTGGGGTCTATATGCGTGGCCTGCAAATCAATTCGGAGGGCTATCTCCTGACGAACATCTTTGATTACGGATATATCTACAATATAGGTGTCGAAGCCGCTAAAAAGATAATAGCTTACGCAGAAAAGAATGGAACCCCTGCAGCCCCTAAGCCATACTGCCATTATCTTTCCGGAATCGTGACCGAATTAACAGAAGATTATCTTATCATAGATGATTCCATAAAATGTGCAGCTGCCTCAGACGGAATGTGTTTTAAGATACCGCTTGATGACATACATGCCAGCAGAGGCGTAAAATACCGCGATATTAACATTGGCGACATAGCCGTTGTCAGCTTCCGCGGCAACGTAGACACGCAGGCAGACAATACAGTCACAGGTATAGTCGAAATCGATAAGGGCAAGCTCTACAATGGCAATATTCTCGTGGATGAATAAGCCTTGGGACAGGGACCAGACCCCGTGTCCCAAGGGCTGGGACACCGGGGTCTGGTCCCTGTCCCGGCTACAGCTTCATCAAACAGGCGAATAAACATCTCCTCATCCACATCACTCATTTCTCTTATATTTTTATATATGATTTTGGGGATTATGTCTATGCTTTGCTCCGTGACATGACAAAAACGCCATGTAAGATGCAAGAACACCCCATTACTGACATTAAAGTCTGTAACAGGGTGTGTAAATTATTCCGCATTTGCTTTGTTTTCGGCAATATATGACAGCTCAAGAAATGCTGTATTAAACACCGCAAAAATAAGAAGATATATCGGCATTATCCATATTCCGATGCCCTGCTGCAGCTTTCCGAACAGCATCGGCATTAAGGTGCTCCCGACATAAGCCGAAGCCATCTGAAGCCCTATAACCGCGGCACTGTATTTTTTTCCGAAGTTGTTCGGAGCCATGTGCTGTATGGCAGGGTATATCGGTCCCATTCCGGTGCCGATTATGACAAAGCCGGCCGCCGCCGCAATATATCCGTCTACCGGAAGGAACACAAGAATAATTCCAACAAGCTCGACTGCCGCTCCGATACGGATGAGAAGCTTGTCACCGAGCTTATTCGAGACAAAGCCCGCAAGCAGCCTGCCAAACATGAGCCCACCAAATATAAGTGAGCCGAACGCTGCGATGAGCCCGTCGGTCATGCCCGATTTTGTCCCCGCAAAATAGCTTGATGTCCACAGAAAGCAGGTTGCCTCGCCGGAACAGTACGCAAAGAACGCTATGAGCGTCAGAACAACTCCCGGAACCTTCAGGCTCTCTGCGATACCCGCGCTGTGCTCTTC
>ULWV01053900.1_pt1 | contig 24538 bp, 20 predicted proteins | sample 1960651 | NCBI WGS metagenome assembly ULWV01 (sample SAMEA4835820, study PRJEB28245) | human gut metagenome | biome: gut microbiome; material: fecal sample | place: Denmark | collected 2008
TCTCCTTTTACCCCTTGTAGACCACGTTCTCCTTGAACACCTTGAATACCTTGAATACCTTGTAAACCTTGCTCACCTTTAGCACCAGTGTCTCCTTTTAGTCCTTTTAGTGATGCCAACCATTCTGATTCAGAGCCAATATAACCATTTTTTTTAGCTATATCATAGGCACTTTCACCTTGCTTTAATTCAATTTTTTGAATTTCTTCTGTTACGAATGTTTTTGTGGCATATGAAGATAGGTCAATTTCACCTTTTTCTAAGGATGCTTTCGCTATCTCTTCTAGTATTTTTTGGTCTGTTTGATTTTTAGAGTAATAGTTTGACATATCAGGAGTATCTCCCTTTTCACCTTTTTCACCACGTTCACCTTTAGCACCAGTTAACCCAGTCAAACCTCTTTCACCTTGGATTCCTTGTTCACCTTTAGCACCATTAGTTACTGTAAATGTTGTTTGAGTATCATCTGTATATAAAATAGTATATGTATCTATTAAGCCACTTGTTGCTGTTTTAGATACTGTTGATATACCAACACCATTGTCTCCTTTTACCCCTTGTAATCCACGTTCTCCTTGAATTCCCTGCTCACCTTTTTCACCACGTTCACCTTTAGCACCGTCAACGCCATCTCTTCCTTTTAAAGATTTAAGCCATTCTTCCTGTGAACCTACAAAGTTATTTTCTAAAGCTATTTGATAGGCACTTTTCCCATCGTTACCTCTTTCGCCCTGTAAACCTTGTTGTCCATCTGCACCTTTTTCACCTTGACTACCTTTTAAATCAGATAAAGCCACTAAGTTCTTCCATTCTTCATCTCCTGCATAACGCCATTGAATGTGAGTTTCTCCCTTTTGTAATTCTATTTCTCTACCGTTTACACCAGAACCCGAAGAACCTCCATTTATACTCGTAGGAAGTGTAATTTTCTTCTTAACTTGTGAATTTGCAATAAAAGTCAGTACATTTTCGGAAATAGTAACATCTTCTATTTTTGTGTTAATATTGTTTTGAAGTGATGCAACATTACTTTCACTTATCATTACATTTCTATAACTTTCATACTCTGCCTTCATGCGATTAAAATCTTCCGACATTGTATCTAAACCATCTTTGGATTCTTGAACCTGTTTGATCAATGATTGAAGTAAAGTTATATCTGTTTCTTCCCCAAATCTTCCTTCACCTAAAGACCCAAGCACTGTGTATACATATTTATGAGATATGATAACCTTTCCATCTTTATGTAAAGTAAGTTCAAAAGTATTTTTTCCTTCTTCGTCAACAATATTGGCTGGTAGTTCTAAATTTACAACTCCTTGAGAACTATCTTTAATAGTTGCTAATATTGTTATAACCTCTTTCTGAGATTCTTTTACGTTTGCCGTGACTGTATACCCATCCAAGTTCATTGGCTCGTCGCCGAAAAGTAAATTCATTTTAAGTAAACTAGTATTCTTTTCGCCTTTTATAAATACGGCTTTTGTGTCTATCACATTCTGTTCTGGTTTGTCTATATGTATATCTACTCCATACTCTCTTAAATATTCATTTGGCAAACCTTGAACACTTTTTAATATTAAGTTATCTTCGTTAAAGTTATCATGCACAATATAAGTCATTTTTGACGAACATATTTGCTGGTCGTTGTATTGTATAATTAGTTTAATGCTATTTTCTCCAACACAAGCTAAGGCCTGTCTGTTAAGTTTAACAGCAACTAAACCTTTTTTATCATTTAAAACTCTGCCTTTTAGCGTAACTTTTCTGTTATCATTTCTTAGAACCTCAGCATTAACTTTACAATCTGTTATGTCTAAGATTTCATCATCTACATTTAGACTAAAAATAAATATAGCCGTATCACAATTTTCTTGACTAAAGTGTGCTTTTGTATCAATCACTTCATTTAAGGCTTTTATGTTTACGTCTACATTATACCCACAAAATAAATCTTTTTTTAACAAAACTTGTCACCCTACCTTTTTCTTCGTTGTTTTCTCCAATAATCAGCCCAGATATAAACATCCTTTTCATTGCTCATATCTATTGCCTTAAAGTCAATCTCTTTCCTTATTTTTTTTGATTTTAAATGTTCCTCGTTTAAAATATCTTTTACTGAAATTGTTTTATTTTTCATTTTCATTTTTCTCCTTTAGTTGTAGTATGGTACTACATACAGTATTGTATGTAGTACCATAATTTTACAACTTTATTTTTTAGTATCTGCTTGAGTTTTGTCAACAACTCCATGTATTTCATCAAAAGTTGTCTTAAAACCGTCTGTCAATTCTTTTCCATAGAATGCAATGGCACTCGCTACCAAGCCAAGTATAAACCCTTCTCTAGTGGGGTTTAAAAATAATCCCGTTGCACTTCCTATTCCGCATACTAAAAGTGCCTGCATGGACTTTTGAATAGGTGGTGTCCATTGTCCTACTATTAGCTTTACAAGTAAAGCTATAAAAGTTACCTCAAAAAGTAAATTTAATTCTATTTGCATTAGTTTCTCCTTTTAAATCTCGTTATACCAAGATTTGTTCTTTATATTTTCATCTTCTCTGTTAAAATCCCAAAAATTAACAAGTCTTCCTCTGTCTTTATAATTCTCCCATATTTTTTTATAATTCTGTATTCTATTGTTTTTTATAAAATATTCAATTATGTAAGTATAACTGCTAGTTACCTTTTCATTTCCCCACTCTAAGACTTTGGTGTTGGCATACATATTGCCAACTTTACCTGCATTTTCTTTTGAAGTGTAAATATCAAAATCAAAACCATGCCCTCCAGTGTCTTCTACTATGAAAACACCGTCGTCATTAATTACGCCTTTTAGTGCCTCAATATAAATCTTAGTTCCTACAGGAATATTGTGTGATGCACAGCTTTTATTGGGCGTTAATTCTTTCCCCGTACACCCTTTAGTTTCTGAGGTATCACACGCATCTCCTACATAATATTGAGTAACGACACAATTGCCCAAGTCAAGAATATATTCTTGACTTGTTGTTTTCACTGTGCCGTTGTTTACTTTTTTGCAACATATTTTTCGCTAACGTTTATCCAGCCAACACCAGATTTTAATTTACCCCATCCGTTTTTCTCTTCTATTATTGTGTATGCATCGCCCTTTTTTAAAGTAAGTTTTTTACCATCCACTTCAACTACATCAAAAGATGTGCCAGCTCCTTTTCTAACATTTAAACTATCTGCAATAATAGAAGCAACATAGTTAACTTTTTTGGCTGAATCAGTTGTAGTTGTTGAAACTTTCTTCTTTAATCCATAGTATTCTGCAATAACTTCAACTTCTGCTTTTGCTAACTTTTCTAAATTTTCATCCTTTAAAAGCCAGTTGCAAGTTGCTTTGTTTGAATGAAATCCGTGTTCAAGTATGTAGTATCTAGGGCAACCAATTGCTCTAGCACCTCTCATAACTCCATAATATTCTCCACCATTATGTGTTCTTTGGTACATTTGATACTTTTGTTGTAATCCCATAACTGTCTGTATTTTTTCACCCAACTTTTTACCAAGTACATCAGCTTTATTTTTGTTGTCATATGGATATATTATTACTGGTCTATCCACTGTTTCTTTATCTGCAGAATTTGAATGATTACTTATAAATAAATCACAACCTCTTGCTGCATTACCTCTTGCACTTAAAGAGAGATCTTTTGAGATATCTGCTCTTGTTAAAATAACAGTTACATTCTCGTATTCTTCTAAGTATTTTTTCTGAAGATTTGTTAATTTCCAAACAACATTTCCTTCATAGTAGCTTTTTACTACTCCTTGATTATACCCTTTGTAATGTCCTGCATCTAAACATATTTTCATATTATCAATCTCCTTTTATAATAATAAAGAAGTGACTCAATTAAGCCACTTCTTCTTTTAGAATTTCTATTTCCTTTTCCAAGGCTTCTATTTTGTTGATAGCAAGTTTTAATGCACCTGCTAGAACATTTATATAGTTGTTTTCATTACATTCTAATGCTACATTTTGTTTGAATGCTTTTTCAGCGTCTACAATATAATCCACGACTGGATTTTCTGTGTATACAAGGTCTTGACCTAGTAAACCAATTTCTTTTGCACATTCTTCGTTAGTAGGAAAAGATGTTGGAAAACCTTCTTCATCAAATTCCAATTCTTCTAAATCTTCATTGATCTGATTATATTGTGCTAAATTTATTTCATTTTTCACAAAATCATACATATCTTCTAATGTTATTTCAGAAGAAGAAAAGGAACTGGCTTTTACGACAGTTCCTTCTTTTATATACATAATATTTTCCTTCTGAGTTCTATCTATATTCATGTTGTTACTCCTTATATGTTATTTTTACTGTTATTGAACCTGAACATACACTATAATAAGTTGAATTATATGCTTTTGGTACTAATCCTAATCCTTTGCACTTTTTAAATGTTGCTATTTCTGATGATGATAAATTTATTGTAGTAGATTTATTGGTTGCAACAGAAAAATCTTTAGAAAAATCACTTCTAAATGTTGGACTTCCTGATGGTCTTGTTTCGTGGTCGTGCATTTTTAAAGTATGAGTGACTGCCGATGAACTACCACCAGCTTGTCTTTTTATCGTGATTGAAACTCCAGTTATGTTTTTATCACTATATGAAGATATTTTTTCTCCAAAGAACCATGCTCCTACACAATCTCCATAGTTGTTCCATTCGCCCTGTCTTACACTACCATCTCGTTTCCAGTTGTTGTAAACTGTTTTTCTATATGTATCTCCATAGTTTGCAGTTATCGTAGCAGTTTTTGTTACTGTTGGTGTTGAAGTAGTTGTATTGCTTCCTGATACTGCTGAACTAGAGAAAGTTGCTCCTGATGACAAAACTTGACCATTATTAGCAGTGCCAGTGTGATTTGTAGAACCATTTCTACCTGCTTGATTTGTGTTGTTTAAAGCTATTGTTGAACCTGATCCTGCATAAAAAGCAACATTTGTAGTAAGTCCACTACTACTTGAAACGTAAGTATTTGAAACGGAATAACTTCTTATTCCTGAGTAACAACCTACAAACTGCACATTGTTTGCATAACATTTAGATAAATTTGTTATACATAATCCGTTATTATTGCCACTCGCTTTACCACCATACAATTTCATGTCATATACAGTTAAATGAGTATATGAACCCATTAAAGAATAATAACCACCTGTTGCACTAAAACCTGTATTGGGCATTATACTACCAAGCTTTGAACCAGTTGAACTTGAGTTATTTCCATAAATCCTATATCTCATACTATGATTATTGCAAACTATATATCCATAAATAGTACATTCATTCAATTGTAAAGTTAAAATTCCATTATTGAACATATTAAAGTTTACGCTTTCTGTTAAATCTGACCAAATATTAACAGTTATATTATATCCATTTAAATTTCTTGGACAAGCATCTATAAAGCTACTAAGTGACTTATAATGCCCCCCATGTTCAAGTCCTTCACTTTCCCATTCATACCAAGGATTTATATGTACTTCATAGTTTCTATCTATTACTGCCTGATACTTTGTATTTGATATATATTCTACATTTAATGTATCTGTTGATACTTCATCTTCTACGGATAAAGAAGTTGCATCCACAGTACCATCATCTAAAACTTTAAAGTCCCCACTTGTAGAACTAAAAGTAGAACCTTGTATATCTCCAGTCATTATTAATTTTCCATCAGAACCAACTTTAAACACATCTTCGTTAGTATCTGTTTTAGTAATTCTGAATCCATTTGCACTCATTGAGGTTTTAGATTTAACATTACTTGCAATAACATTTATTCCGTCTTTGTCAATAGTAGTTATGCCATCATAAACCTCTGAAGGATGTGGTGAATATGGACATTTAATCACGCCTTCGCATAACATTATTTCTGAAACACTAAAATTAATACTTGTTGTTCCTCCTAGATAAACAAAAGGTTTAAAGTATACAGTTCCACCTTTTGTCCTAAAGTGAACATATACATCGTTCCATTCATTTGCCTTACATTCTGATTTATAATCTATTACCGTTAGTTGTGTATTCCCAGAAACCTTAGTACTTGAACACCAAAAATGTAATGGGGTTGTTGTTGACCCTGTAAAAGATGATGCCGACCATAATTTGGCACTATAAATATAATCTGTATTAGGTTTTAAAGTTACCCATTCTCCCGTTATCCCACTAGGGAAACTTGAACTAAAGTATGTTGCTCCTTCTCCTAATCCATTTCCACTACCTGCAGTCCCAACAGATATTCCTCCGCCATTATTAGACCAGTAGGCAGTTCCGTTTTTTGCACACCCATTTCTAAGTAAATTATATCCTCCACTTGAAGTAAACTTGGCTTGTAGACTATTTACTGTTTGTTGTACTTGGGATTGAGTTTGATAACCTTTTGAACTTACTATTCCATTTACATCATTTGAAGTTGTATAATGACTCCCTATTGTAGTTGTTAATGAATCTTTAGTAAGTTTACTTTCTGCACTCGAAACTCTGTTTGTTAGTGATGATATGTTGTTGTTTGCAGTATTTACTTTTCCATCTACGGTTGATATATCATTTGTAACATCCTCTGGAGCAGGCGACCAACCAGTATCTTTCGATGAAATTGTTAATTTTGCATTACTTATTATCAAGTTGAAACATGAATTATCTATCCTTACTCTAAGACTATTACTTGCTATAATGTTTGCAGTTGCTTTGAAAGTTGAAACAAATCTTCCTTTTCTGTTTGAAGAACTTGTAGTAATAGTTGTACTTCCAGCCCTTTCTTTATAACTCCCATTTAGTGATAATTCGGAAAAGAATTTACCATATTTAAAAGCATTTGAACCATTTTGTGTTATAGACCAATCATATGATACTGTAACATCATCCCCTACTTTCATACCTAAGTCACCAAAAGTTGCACCATTTGGAGATTTATAAATATCTGTCGCTAAAAATGAATCTGGATGATTTGTTACAAGTGTTTTGCTAGTTTTTGTTCCTGATATTAAGTTTCTTCCGCCTATTTGGATGCCGTCTATTTTATTATTTAAAGTAGTAGTAGTCGACTCAGTAGCAGAAACCCTAGAAGTAATACTATTTAGATTAGTTTCTAAAGATGCAACTTTGTTACTTGTATTATTAACTGTAGTTTGCATAGTTGCTATATTATTTTTATTAGTATTAGCAGTACTCTGTGCTGAGTTTGCTTTGTTTAATGCATTGTTTGCAGTACCTTGTGCGTTTTCTACTTTTTCTAAAGCACCGTTGACTTTTTTAGTTGTATTTGTTAAATCTGCTTTTAATGTTGTAGTTGTTGATTCTACACTGCTAACCTTTTGAGATATTCCGCTAGTTGTAACCTCTAGTGATGCAACATCATTTTTAATTGTAGAAACTTCTCCTTGTAAGTTTGTAATGTTAGTTTTGTTACCGTTCGCAGTACTTTGTGCTTTATCTGCTTTTGAAACCGCAGAGTTTACTTTTGAAACTGCCGAATCTGCAGTACCTTGTGCATTTGTAACTTGTGTACCCAAAGTAGTAGTAGTTTTTTCTAAACTACTAACTTTACCAGTAATACCATTTACACTTGTTTCCAAAGAACCAACTTTGTTGTTTAAATTTGCAACGGTTGTTCCATCTGCTTTTGTATTAACAGTATTTGATAAATTAGATACACTTTGAGAAATTTTATCTGTGGTAACTTTTATTTCTGCTTTTGCAGTATTTATTTCACTATCTAAATCTTCAGGGGCTGGTGTCCAATCTGTTGCTTTGTTACCTTTTTCAATTTTAAAGTTTTTAATTGAGAAACTTCCACCTGTTATCTTGTCTGTTCTCATTCTTATATATAAAAACTCATCCTTTAAAGTAGTAGCATTTACTGTCATATTCGATACAACTTTTAAAACTTTCTTTTCGGCACTTCCCCAAACTATACTATCTGAAGAAATGTTGTCATTTACATTGACTGCTCCACTCCATCCAGTAACATCACCCCAACCATGCAAGTATAAGATACCATCTGTTGCTCTAGTTAAGTTAGTGTATTCAAATTCATAAGATATAGTAAGTACATCACCAACCTTACACTCTCGAATATGATGAATTGTATAAGGATTCGAGCAGTAATTGTCTGCCCCTGTGAAGTATGATATAGTCAAAGGTGTTTTTGTCCCTATTGCTAAGTTTCTACTGCCTATGGTTATGTTGTCTATTGCAGTTTTAATATCCGTTTGTTCTACTTTAAGTGCTATTTGACCCTGTAATACATCTATTGCAGAAGTATTTTTATTCATCTTTGAAGTCATATTTTTTTTGTCTGTTTGGTAAGTTTGATTGTCAACTTTTAAACCAAGAGCATTTGTATTTGCAGTTATTTGAGATTGTGCTTGTGTAATTTTTTCTCCATCTTCATTTTGTTTTATAGTTATTGTAGACAATTTTGTGTTTAATGTTTGACCATCAACTTCTATTTTTGTTCCGTTTATTGTTTCTGTTCCTTCTTCGTTTATTTTAGACACCACAGAATTTATATTTAACTTAGCACCATCTATTTCCGCATTGTCACTTATTTTGTCATTTGTAATTGCTCCGTTAGTAATACCTTCGGATTTAACTCCATTTTCATCTAATAATACAGTTTTTCCATCTGCACCTCTAACTCTTAGACCATAAACTGTTCCATCTCCATTGACATCACCTAAAGATACTCTTTCTTTTGCTTGATTACCAAGTCCTTGGAACACTTGTAATCTATTACCTTTTATTCTCAAGTGGCTATTTGAACCTGCAACAGTAACTTTTGAAGTATCTACTGTTCCTGATGTAATTTTTCCCGCATCTAGTTTTGAAATTTGAGCTGAACCTATTGCTCCATCAGCAATTATTCCACTACCTGCAGTAATTGTACCTGCAGCAATCTTATCCGCAGTAATTGTACCTGCCTGAATATTATCTGCAGTAATTGTACCTGCCTGAATATTATCTGCAGTAATATTTCCTGCTAAAAGGGTGTTGATTTTTGCGACATCAACCTTTAAGTTTCCTATCGTCGCATTAGTTGCGTTTAAATCACCTATGTTAGCCTTATTAGCTATAAGTTCATTTGTAATAACCTTAGATGCATTAACCGAATCAGAAACAACTTTGTCCGTGTAGTCTTGAGAAATTTTATCTCCACTTACTGCTCCATCCTGTATCTTATCTCCACTTATAGGGAACTTATTGTCAATGTATCCCTCAAGTTTACTTGCTATCTTTTTCATTTCACCAGTTATATTTGAAGATATTTCAACAAAGTTTGATAAAACACATTCATTTTTAGATTGGTCTGTAAATGATATAGTTAATTCATTTACTCTAGCCTCTAACTGTATAGGCGGATTAAATTCATGGTCTGCTACTCTTACAGTATCCCCTATCTCAATGTCGTCGCCTAACATTTCTGTTTTTAACTCATACGAAACTTGTGGATTTTTACGCTTTTTAAGTTCTTCTCTTGTAAGCTTTAATAACTCTTGCTTTGATTCTGTATCACATTCAAATACACCCATTATATGTGAACCGTTTAAATTCCATCTTTTATATGCATCTTCATCAGCTATAAAATCTTGGTTTTTAGGTTTATCTGGCGTTTCTATGCTTGCAAAAGTTAGTCCGTCTTTACCTTTACCGATTAAAGCCGTGACAAGATTGCTACTATCCGACTTTTTCGTTATAGAGCTTATATTTGAACTATATTCAAATCTGTAACCGTTGACATTCCCTCTTCTTGCATAAACATTGACATATTTCTTTGAAAGTCTACCGCCTTGTAATTTACAAGTAAACGAAATTTCTCCGCCATATGTTCCGACTACGTGTTCTTGCAATGTAGAATAAACCGAAGGATAGTTATTTATATTTATGTCATGTACATCAGTTAAACTTGCATCAACAAAGCCAACTTCCCATTCTGTTTCTGATAACACCGAACTTAAAAATCTTGTTAAGCTAACACTATTCATAGCCATTGGTCTTATTATTTCATTTATTAATTCTATTCCTGCCGTTTCGCAATAAACTGTCTTTGTAAACTCTTTGTCGTGTGTTTCTTCTATTTCCGTAATATGAAACAGTCTCTCTTTGTCTTTGTACATAAATGCTATGTAGTTTCCGACAACTAGATGTTCGGATTCTCTCGTATTTGCCATAGTTGAAAATGTAAACGTATCTGTACCCGTTGAAAGATATTGTTTGTATTCATCATCAAAGAAAGGTGTTATCTCTGATAAGTCACCATCATTGCTTAAAGTGTCAACCACTTCCATTTTCCCATTTAAAATAAATAACATTTATTAAAACACCTCTTCTTCCTTAATATAAAAAAAAGTACCGCAAGTTTTACCCTGCGGTACTTTAATAAAAATCAAATTTTATTGAGCATTTATAGCCATTTCTTTCTAATAGATGATACGACATCAATGCTATTATCATCAGACTTGCATATAAATTCCGATAAACCAACTGGACTGCTGAAAAACTGACTTCCTATATCTAGTTCGTTCATAAATAATTGTCCATTTTTATAAATCTTTTGTTTGGCGTTATCTATCAAAAGCTCGTCTCCTTGTTTAAATATTGGCAATACAACTTTGTCTTCTTCTTCTTCTTTTGATAAATCAGTAACTCTCACATGATGTACGTTCATATAGTCAACAAGTTCTTCTGATTTATAACCACCAATAAAAATAACTATATTATTTAAATCACCCTTTGGATAGTTACCAGTAACTTTATTACTTTCTAGTTTTTTTGTAACTTTTCCATCTTTATCAATTTTTTCTACTTTTGCACACCATTTCTGTTGATTGTTTTCTGTTACCCTCTCAAGAGTAAACCAACCCGTAAATCCATTCCAATCACCATATTTTCCACTATCAACTTTGTAAGAAACTTTCTTGCCATCCTCTGTTTTCGTTGTAGTCTTTGGCGAAGGACATTTTTTATTATCATCTACCATAAGTGTTGACCCAAATTCTATTTTAGGTTCTGTATATTCAAACCACTTTTGGTCGTCTATTAATTCAAATTTAAAAAGCTTTGTGCCGTTTTGGTCAAATCCATAAACCTCACATACACCTATTTTATTTTCTGTACTTGGACTTTTTTCATCTGAATCTCTTGCCACCGTTCTCGACTTAGATGAAGTTTTAACTTTAGATAAATACTGCATTGAGCAATATCCTGTCTTATCTTTATAAGTAACTTTTCCCCAGTTATTAGAGATTGTACTACTATCTATCGAAACAACTGTATTGTATGGCATTGTAATTAATTTTTTGTATTTAGTACCTCTTCCACTTCTAACTATAAGACCCGTTTTTGATGTTACCTTGTATTTAACGGTTTTTGATGTGGTAGTACCACCACCACTCCCACCTGACGAAGATGAAGATGATGATGATGAAGTTTGTTTTTTCACATATTCCATGTAGATATATCCTGTAACCCCATTATATGTAACTTTACCCCACTTCTTAGATATGTCTGATACTGATACCGTCTTTCCTTTTGGTACATTGCCTAAAATTTTATAACTTGTACCCCTACCAGAGCGTATTCTTAAAGAAGGACTTGCCGTTACTGTGTACTTTGTTCCGTTTGACGATACAGTGCCACTTGCACCACCACCTGTTCCAGCAACGTCACCTTTTGAATTATGAGACATTTTTACTTCTATTTTAAAATCTTTTATATTTTTCCCAATATTTCTTCTTAAGCCGCCACCATGCCATCCACTTTCATTTGAACCAGCATCACCTAAAGCAATTCCCCAACCGCCACTATTTACGATTAAGTTGCCATTAACGTTTCTACCTGCATCAATTACATTACCAACAGTATCCCAGTCGGAAAGTGTTTCGCATGGTTCGTTTAACGCAATTTTATTAGTTGCCTTAGTTGAAGTTGAAGTTGAAGTTGTCCTTGGTGGTTGCCCAACTAATATTGTCTTTGTATCGTAATTTGTACATTGCAAAAAGTGTGCATCGTTATGAAAAACAACACTTACTGTCGGGTTTGCGTTTGTTGTTCCAGAATTTTCAATGGAAACGATCTTATCATCGTCTGCCTCAAAAACATCCTCTTCAACAGAATATCCATAAGGGTCAAAACATATAAACTCTATTTCAAAAGTTCCCATGTTTTTAGTTTTTTCTAAATTTGTTTCTCCGCTAATCTTAGCATAATAATAAATATCTTCATCATCACCAATTATCAGCTTACTTGGTATTTTCGTATCTAAGATAAAAGCTATATTTTTTACCGTGTCCATATAATCTTCTTTATCTTTACTAAGGATAGCACAAGAAAGAATTATCTTTCTTGTACCATATTTAGTTCCCGTAAAATACTCCCCGTCAATTCCGGGAATTTCCTTAGAAAAGTTTGTTACAGAAGGTAGAACACTTCTTTTTACTTCAAGTATTCTGAAATAGTCATGAAGTGGTATATCAGCAAAAGTCGCCTTGTTATACCTATCCGCCATGTTCTACACACCTCTCAATCTGTTTTTTCTATTTGTCAAAGTTTGCATTTCACTGCTCATATATGGTGCAGTTGCTTTCGCAAACTGTTTTCCGTCTATGTTTAACGATACGCCAACGCCCTGTTGATTCATCATAAGTTGTAACATTTGAGTTAATAACGCATTTTGTTCTGCTAGTAACCTTGAACTTCCTGCATCATAATTTCCTGATGATGTTGCAACCGATGTTACAACAGAATTGTTCGCTCTGTATTTGCTTGATTTATAATCAAGACTTCTTACGGCATTTCCAAAGTCGCTTATTGTATCTGTTATAGATCCTGCTCTTGCAACCATTGGCACACCTTCGCTCAATAGTGCAACATCGTCATTAACAAAACTTCTTTCAGTCGCAGATTTAGTTGATGACTTAGCCTCGTCAGCGGACTTTTTCACTCCTTTAATCTTATCCGTAAGACCTTTAATGCTTTTTGTTATTCCACCAAAAATGCCGTCTATAACTTTTTTTGCAGCTTTGAATGGTGCAGTTAATATAGTTTCTATTCCTCCGAATATACTAGAGCAAATTGATTTAACTGCGTTACATCCTGATTTTATTACACTTTGTATTCCGCTCCATACCTTACTTACTGCCCCTTTTATAGCATTCCATACGGTAGAAGTTACAGATTTTACTGCATTCCATCCTGAGGATATAGCAGATTTAACGACATTTAATTTTTGTGTAATGTTGGATTTTATACCTTCCCACACTGTAGAAATGGCCTGTTTTATACTATTCCACAGTTGTGAAGTAACTTGTTGTACTTGATTCCATTTTTGCACAACAACCGCTTTTACTTTTTCCAGATATGCTCTAGCATCTGCAACTATACCGTTCCACTTAGTAACTATTGCGTTTTTAATTGTCTGCCATATACTAGAAACAGTTTGAACCAAAGTGTTCCATTTTGAAACAACTCCGTTCACTACCCAAGCTACTGCCGTCCCTACTGCACTACATATTGTATTCCATACTGTCTGTATACAACCCGAAATAGTTTGCCAAGCCGTTTGAGTAGCACTTTTTATTCTCTCCCAAACAGGTAGCACATATGCTTGTATTAATGCAGCGCCAAGTTCAACTACCGCTTTAATAACATCCCATGCTCCGCTTATTACCGATTTGACAACTTCCCAAATCGAAGACGATACATTAGCTATTGTATTCCATGCATCCGAAATTACACTAACTATCATATTAAGTATAGGGGAAATTATAGACGTTATATTATTAAACCAGTTTACGAAAAACGCTTTTATAGACTCCCACACTGATGTGGTTATTTCTTTCGCACCTTCCCAAATTGTTTTAAATGTATTTTTTATATTTTCGCCCCAAGTTATTAGCGTATCTTGAATACCACTCCAAGTTACTAACAAGCCTTCTCTTATTGGTTTTACTGCATCTATTACGGATTGCTTTATTTCATTCCATTTTTCAACTGCTCCGTCTTTTATACTTTGCCATATTTCCGACATTTTTTCTCCAAGTCCCGAGAAAAATTCTGAACATGATTCGCTTATTTCTTGCCATTTTCCAGAAAGATACTCTCCAAGTTTTCCTGCGTACTCTTTTATAGTGTCCCAGTTTTTCCATAAAAGAACACCTGCAGCAACAACCCCAGCAATTATACCTACTAAAGCACCAACAGAAATTCCTAAAAATCCTGCAACACCAGCCAACGCAGTACCAGCTGCACTTGCTACCGTACAAACTACACCCCAAGCCTTTGTCGCTAAAGATGTAACTTTTGCCACAATTTCAAATTTCTTGAAGGCCTTCATTATTGCATTAACTGACAAAATAAGTTTTCCAAAGAATATTAAAAGTGGGCCGATTGCAGCAATTACAACCCCAAAAGTAGCAACCGCAGTTTTCGCTCCATCAGGTAAGCTATTAAATTTGTCCGCCATCTTTGTTAGCCATTCAACAACTTTTTGAATTGTAGGTATAAGACTATGACCAATACTTATCATCAATTCACTTAAAGCAGATTTTAATATAGTAATAGAACCTTCAAGGTTGTTTATCATTGTTTTTGCCATATTTTCAGCAGAACCTTCTGCTCCTTGTATGTGACCTTCCAACTCATCCCATCTTGAACCATCCGCTAAAGATTTTGTAAATGTGTCATAAAGCGTATTTGCCTGTTGTGTTGTGATACCAAGTTTTTCCATTGCATCTTTTACAAAAGTTGCTTTGTCTGTTTGCTCAGAAAAACCTGATGCCAAAGAGTTTACTTCGTCACTTACATCTTTATAGTTGATTCCCATTTTTTCTAACACTTTTGAAACTTCATCAGTATTTATTACTGTATTTGCAAGTAGAGCGTTGACCGATTTTAAGTCTGTTTTGTTGAAGATTTTCGTTATCGTACTACTTCTCTCTTCTGATGTCATGTCTGACATTGCCCTATTTAAGTCTATTAAAACCTCATTTAAAGGTCGCATATTGCCCTCAGCGTCCCAAGCTGACAGACCTAATCGCTCCATTGTTGCAGCTGCAATGTTATTTCTTGGGTGTGCTAAGTTAAGTATTACGTTACGAAGTGCAGTACCCGCTTCACTTGCTTTAATACCATTGTCAGATAAAATCCCGATAGCGGTACTCGCTTCGGTCATACCGCCTTTTAACGTTTTGGCAGTTCCCCCAACTGTAAGGATTGCCTCACCTAATTGAGATACACTAGTATTTGATTTTTGTGAAGTTTTTGCAAGTTTATCTGCAAACTGTTCTACCGTACCCGCTTTGTCACCAAGAGCTGACATGGCATCAGTAACCAAGTCAGATGCATCCGCAAGTTCCATCCCACCAGCGGCTGCAACATTTAGAATTGTTGGCAATGTTGCAATAGATTTTTCAACATCGTATCCAGCGAGTGCTAAATAGTTTACATTTCTTTGTTAATCTTAGGCTCTTTATCCTAAGTCTCTTCTTTCGAAGAGTATCGGACTATCTCTTTATCTTCAACTTTACTTGCTAAGATAGCGGATTTCGTGGGAGTTTTGACTGTTCTAGTTTAATCCTCCTAGTCTCTAAACCTTCCTACTGTCCCCAATAGGATTGGTAATTGATTGGCATATCTTTCGACTTAGCTTTCCAATTTTAACCCGCTCTTTTTTGCTATATATTTCTATATAACCGCCCTAAACAGTTAAGGCTTCCGCCGCCTCCGTAGCAGAGAATTGTGTTTCAGAACCCATCTTTCTAGCTGCAGCCGATAACGCCTCAAAATCTTTTGAACCATTATTGATTTCATCTGCCGTCATACCCATAGTTGCAGCAACTTGTGACATTGCAGTATCGAAATCCGCAGCCGTTTTAACCGATAATACACCAAAAGCCGTTAATGGAGCGGATACCCTAGTTGACAACGTTTTCCCAACATCCACCATTTTATTTCCGACATTACTAAGCCTATTTGACAAATCTTCAAAGGCAAGGTTGTCAAGTTCACCTTGTAGTTTATTAATGTCTGCTTGTGTATGGTTTAATTCTGTTTGATAACCTTCTAACGCTCTTTCATTTTGGTTTATCTCTGTTTCCAAAGAATTAAATTCATCCTTTAAACCGTTAAGTTTAACTTGAAGTTCTTTTGCCTCTTTAGAGTTTTCTCCATATTTGGCTTTAGCTTGTGTTAATTCTTTTTCAGTTTTATCAATACTTTTTCCAAGTTCTTCGTGACCTTTTTTGGCGGTATCAAGTTTGTCTTTTACCTTCGATATTTCTTGCGTATAAGCTTGTATTTTAGCTTTGCCCGTTTCGATACTTGCATTATATTTTTTAGTCTCCATCTCAAGCTTATTAAAAGATTTGCCCGATTTTTCAAGTTCACTTTCTAACTTTGCAAATTCTGACTCTGTGAGTTTTGCTTTACTTTCAATATCCTCAAGTTTTTCCCCTAGTGTCTTTGTATTCTTACCAAGATCTTCAAATTGTTTCTTAGAATCTTCGACCTCTTTTGTAAGATTGGTAATATTCGCCTCTGTTGTATCTATTTCCGTTCCAAGCTTTGACATTTTTTCCGCAGTGGTTTGCAAAAGTTTTGCTTGTTTGCTCCAAGCCTCGGAGTTTTTTCCTTCGGTCTTTTCTATTTGTTCAAGCTTTTCCTTATGCTCTTTTAAAACACTGTCAAGTCTTCCATATTCCGCCTTTTGCTCTTTTAATTTTGTTGTATATAACGAAATTTTCTTTTCGGCAGTTTGTATTTTCTTGTCAAGTCCCGTAAAAGTCTTTTCATAATTTTCCACGCCTTTCCCAGCGTTCTTAAAGTCTTTGTCAAGATTTTTAATCCCTTTGTTTATAGTTGTCATTTGCTTTGAGAAACTTTGTGCCTCTAAGCTTAACTTGACCGCCAACTCAGCGATTTCTTCACGTCTTGCCAAACTTTTCACCACCTTATCTGTTTTTTTGTAAAAAAAAAATAGAGTATGCTTTACTAAACATACTCTATTAATTCTTCTTTATCATCTTCTGTTTTATTTATCTTTATATGTATATCAATTTGTGAAAACAACTCTTTAGGGGTGCAGTCCCAAAAACTACCTTGACGATGTAGAACTGTATAAAAACAATATTGTAAATAATCCCAGTCCCAGTCTTCCCCTTTTTGTTTTCCATCAAAGATTTCTTGTATTACTTTCCCTCGGTCTCTTCTTTTGCTTTTGGCATTGAAGTTTCCGCTAACTCTACTATAAACTCAAACACGTTAGTCATTTCTTCAAAGTCTAATTTACTTTCTATCACACCTCTTTTTATTTGTGGGTGACATCTTAAAATAGATTGTACAACAACTTCTGTAATTATTGCGAAGTCTTGCTCACTTATCCCTTCAAATACTTCTTGCATAGTTACCTTCATACCTTCTTTTTTGAAAGCATTTTGTATATTTGCTAATGTTCTAAAGTCTAACTTTGCCTTATATTCTTGTCCTTTTAAATTTAATGTAACTATATTCATATTTAAATCCTCCATAAGTTTCATTTTATTATATCGAGTATACGGGGTTTGAACCCGTTTATCAAAGATGTTTTACCGCATTAAACTAATACTCCACAAAATGTTCTGAAACCCAATGGGCATCAGAACACTAATTTTTTACTCTTCTCCAGTATATACTTGTGTAAACCAGCTAGATATTGTTTCACTGTGTTGTGTTTTTGCCTTTTCAGTATCTAATACTCTATAAACATCACCGTTAGCCATTTCAGAAACAGTAAATGATAAAGATATAGTTTCCTCTGATATATCGCCTTCAAGAGTGTTTGCCTCTATTGTTGGTGGTGCAAATTTAACATTATATATTACATAAAGCATTTTTTCTTGTGTACCAAGTTTCTTTCTTTCAAATAATAATGCTAATTGTGGAGTTACATCTGTAGAGCTAACTGTTGTTATCCCGTCGTTGTAGTCGCAACCAAATAAAGTTTTATACTCTTCAAGTTTTAATCCACTTAATACAAGTTCCCCAGAACCACCAGCGAACTGATAATCAGCGAAATCATTTACATCATCTGCGTAAAATTTAACTTCTGAATATTCAAGCTCTGCCGAAACTGATTTAGCTCCAGTTATAGGTACTGGAGTTTTAAAAGTTCCACCTTCATATGGAGCAACGTGTATACCTTTTAGTCCTGCTAAACGTCTTTTCATATGTCTTTACCTCTTTCTTGTCGTCTAAATATCAAGATATTTAAACATCATATTTTTTCCATAATACTCGCCATCCATTAAGTCGGCGCTATTTATAAAAATAAATCCAGCGTTTTTCATAGCCTTTTTTATCTCTTTTGCTTTATTAAAACTTCTCCCGTCTTTGTACCAAAAATTAAGAGATATAGTATATATCTCCGCTTGGTTATCATCATCACAGAAGAAAGTATCCTTACTATCCGTTGTGGTGAAAATTATATATTCATTTTCGTCCCCGTCGTATTTCATATATCTAGTTGTAATTTTTAAATCTTTCAATGTTTCTACAATTAAAGTGTTCATGTTTATTTTCCTGTAAGCTCTCTTACTATCCCTTCCTTGATTTTTTTATCAGCTTTTATTTTCCCTGTGTCCCAAGATTGACTAAGCCAATGAGTACCCACCATTCTGCTATGTCCGTATTCTTGGTAAAACCCATAGCGCAACTCGTCTCTTCTTGATGGGTTTATGCCAACTTTTATATTTGCACTACCACCTCTACCAGACATACCATAAACCTCTAGGGATTTTTTCAAGTGTCCCGTATCCACTGGAACACTTCTTTTCATATCGTCAAGAACTTCATTTGCGCCTTCTTTTAGAACCTTCTCAGAAATGTCTTTACTAGCCTTTTTCTCCATGTTGCTAAGTTTTTCTATTAAGGTTCTAAAATCTTGAGTTCCATATGATAAAGCCATAAGATCCTCCTAACAAGGTGTCTCCGCCGTTAACTCAAGGAAAAAATCATCAAGATCATAAACATTTGTTATGTTGTACCTTACATTGTTGTATAAAATGAACATTTTATTGGTTATCCCTTTTCTTTTTCTGCATATAAACTTTAAATACTGTGTAGAACTTTCTCTATTCGCCTTAAGGCCTTCGTTAACTTTTAAACTTACTGTCTTCTTTTGACTTCTCAACCTGTAAAGAGTTTTAAAAGTTTCCTTACAAAAACCTAACTCGTCCATATCTCCAGATTTTTCTTGTATGTAAATAATTTCTCTTAATTGTCCTGCGTCTACTGTGCTATTCAAGATTAAACACTCTCACTTTGTCCATCATTAATTTAAACATTGGATTAAGTTTCACAGAATTTGAAGTAACTTCTCTGTGATGGTATAAATCCGATACTATATAAAGGACTAGATTTACAGAATAAAAAGCAAGTTCATCAAGCATTTTTATGTCCATGCCGCAATTATCCAAGATTAAAGCCTTTGCAGATGATATGTACATTTCTATATCTTCATCATCTTCCTCGAAATCTTCTTCAATTCTCATATGTCTTTTACACTCATCAATCGTTATAGTTGAAAATCTGATATTACTCGACATCTTCTTTCACCTCAACAACCTCTTTTTTTGGTGTATTATCTTTCTTTTTTCTTTTCTCTATCTTTTTTTCTTGTGTTTGTATTATTTCAACAAGTCCATCTTTTGCAAGTTTTTTCGCAACCTTTATATCAACGTCTGCTACACTTCCTTTTGATATACTTGATCTTCCTACACACATAGAAACTAAAGCTTTTACCTTCATTACGGCTACACCTCCAAATTATTTAATTTTAATGGCGAAGGCAATAGGAATCGAACCCATATCTATGAATTTTGAAATTCATCGTTCTTCCGTTAAACTACACCTTTATAAAAAAAAGATAGGGAAAATTTTCCCTATCTAAAATGTATTACTCAGAATCAACTAATACTTTTATAGCATTTTCGTTCTTGATTCTAGCATCTGCATACATATCTAATACTAAAGTAGCAGAACCTCTTAAAGCATTTTTAGTATCTGCATTTATATGTTTTAACTCAGTGTCTTTCTTGATCATACCCGCATAAGCCTCTTTGAAGTTTACTAAGTAAGCATGAACATCTTGAACCGCATCATTTATATGTATTTGGCAACCGAATAATCTATATTGTGGTTTTCCGTTTATCACATCTCTTGTTAAGTAGTAGTTTCCTATTGCGTCCTTTAATAAAGCAACCTTATTAAATTCTTCTCTATCCATTACCCAAACAGCATCCCCTTGATATGCTGGATGCATAGCATTTAAAGTATTCATGTAGTCGTCTATTGTTATAGCCTCAGCTGATGCTGTTTCTACTTTACATTCTTCTTTATCTTTCACAGTCACTAAACCTTCAAATTGTTCGCTAGCAACTTGACCATTTACCATAGTTCTGTCTAGTGCGTAACCTAATCTTCTGAATAAGTTTTCTTTAGAATATCCAACTATGTCTATTCCTGAATCGTTTATTAATTTTTGAGTTAATTGTATTACAGAACCACATCTTCTTTGTTCTAATTTAACTTTGTCGAATGTGAAATCTTGTTCCGCTAAATCTGTTGATTCCCCAACGAATCCTGCAGTACCTATATTTTTTTCTCTTAATATTTCTAAGTTACCAGACACTGGAGTTAATTTTGGTATCATTGAGAATAATGGTGCAACTTCTTCTAATTTTTCAACTATTTCAGTATGTAGATGTGTTGGTATTACCCCACCCTGAGAAGTTGTAGTCATACCTCTTAATTCTTGATTATCTTCTTTTCTTATAAATGCATCAAGTCCTCTAACTTCTTGCTCTTTATTCATGTCTATACCTCTTTCTTCGTCCGCTCTCTTCTCTTCTTGAACGTCTTTTATAGTCTCTTCTTTAACTACATCTTTTTTGTCTTGTTCTTCTGCTAAAGATATAGTTTTATCTAACCCTCTTATCTCTTCTTCTATTGAAGAGTATTTTTCATCTTCTTCTGAAGTTAACCCTCTAACTTCTTCGACTGCCAACTCAGTCATCTCTTTAAGTTCAGCCTTTAAAGCCTCACGTTTTTCGATTAACGCTTTTATTTTCATGTCGTTAAGTCCTCTCCCAAATTGATTTATATTTTTGAAAAACGTTCTTGAAGTTTTCTTACTTCTTCTGGAACATCTTTTTCTTCGTTTCTTTCCACTGTTGCAACTGGAGTCGCAATGTCTTCTTCAACTTTTGTTTCATTTAGTGAAGTTATTATATTTGAACAACTTGCAACTATATCTTTGAATGATTTTTCTGCTTTGGCATCTAAAACTTTTACCTCTGCCCTTTTGTTGTATTGCAAAAGAGTTGAAACATTGCCAATTATATCAAGTGCAGTATTTAATATATCTCTGTCGTTCCACACATCGCTGATATAAGCTCTTTGCTCTTCCTCTTTCTTTTCTTCCTTAACAACCTCTTTAATATCTTCTTTTGGTTGTTCTTCGACTTGTTCTACAACTTCCTCTTTTGGTTCAATAACTTCTTTAGTCTCTTGAACTTCTTGTACTTGTTTTTCTTCCACGTCTTTTTCCTCCGTTTCAACATCTTCGGGGATATCTACATCTTCAATAAGATTTAAACCTCTGGCCGAGATTGAACTTTGTGGATAAGCGGGATTTGTAACAACGGAAACTTCAAAAAGAGTCAAATCATCTATGTCCCTTGTATAAGTTCCATCGTTTAACTTTCTCCACTTGTCCTTATCAACACTAAACCCAAAAGACATATTTCTTAAAATGCCATCTTTGATCAAAGTGTGATAATCTCTCCCGTAAGAAGTATTTGATATCTCTGCAGTCATCAATAAGCCGTTGTCATCTTCGACAAGTTTTAGAGAGCCATTTCTAGTTGATGCAAGTATTTTGTTTGCGTCATGTTCTGCTAGAAAATGAACATCATTCCCCTTAGATAATGCTCTTGTAAATGCACCTTTTTTAATTACCTCTCTAAACTTCTTTCTTTTTCCTAGAAGATGTGACTGTTTACCTGTCTCATTAACGTAACCAGTAACCACAAGACCTTCGGAAGTGTCTTCAAGTATATTGAAGTCATTCATTCTTAACTCAATATTTTTCATAAGTACCTCCATATATATAAAAAAACCAAGGGTTAGTTTTCTAACTCTTGGTTTTGATTGTCTTCTTGGCTATCTTCTTCGTTATCTTCTTCCTCTGTTGGTGGGGAACTGTTTCCTTCAACATTTTGCCCTGTGTTTGGCACTATAAACTCGCCGGTCTTTGGATCAAGGAACACATTCCCAAGACTCATTCTTATAAAGTCTCTTTCTAGTGGTGGCATATCTAGTTTTGCCCTAGATTCGTTCATGCTTAATATTCCAACATCCATACCTATTTTAGCCGCCTCATATTTTTCTTTTTCAGTAGTCCTCATAAGTTCAGATATATCAAATCTAAAATAATATCCGGCCATTTTTTCATCTTCTAAAAGTAGTGATCTGTCCAGTTGCCCTTCTATACATGAAACAATAGGACTTACGCAGTACTTCATAAAATGCAACCCATCTTGCTCTGTGTTTCCGTAACCTTTTTCACTTGCAACTAAGGAAATCGGAACGTTGAACAATTTGCATATTTCTTCATTTGATATTTTTCTACCTTCATTTAACCCCAAGTCATTTGGTGATAAACTTAAAGGTTTGTATTTTAACCCCTCTTCAAGAATTACAGTTTTTCCACTGTTTTTAACTCCGCCGTAGATTGATTCCCAACTTTGTCTTAAACGCTTGGCCGTAATATCAGAAAGTCTCCCGTCCGTTTCCAATATCCCCAATGGCAGCGCCCCTTTATCAAGAATGTTAGCCGTATATTCATTTTCATTTAACGCAAGTTCAAAAGTCTTTTTACCTTGCTCAAGCACCCCGTGTCCTCTTATACCATCTTTTGTGTTTCTTAAAATTGTTAAAAGTTCATAAGGTTTATAAGTTTCCTCAATAGTCGAGTCGGCATCTTGATGTTTTATTTTATAGATAACATCTGCCGTATAATTGCATCCTTTTCCTTTTATATATTTTTTAACTTCTATATTTTCCACTGGAAGAGGATATAGGCTTTCAACATCATTTCCAACCTTGTCTAAATATGTATAAGTTTTTCCATGTATTAAAAAATCTTTTACTGTTTGTTTTTTAAAATCATATCCGCTCAAATGTTCATTTGGCTCATTGTTTAATAAAAATACTCTTTTATCATCAAGTATTTTTTCAACTTCACCAGTTACAACATCTTCTTTGTATAAATAAATTGGCAACTGAGCTATACTTCCAGATATTAAGTCAACACAAGCAGCGGCCGTTGGTATGCTTAGTATAGTTTTTTCACTTACTTCTGTTATGTTTCTCAAACTTGTAAAAGCACTATTGCCAGAATAGTCTCTCTGCTCATACTCAATATCCATATTAGCACCGATAAAATTGCCAATACTTCTAATTATCTTATCTCTTGTTCTCACGTTCTCACCTACTCTACTTTCTAAAATAAAAAAACATAGGAGCAATCGCTCCTATGTAAAAATATTTTCAGGAGGAAGATAGTTTAATTTTATCAAGGTTAATACCCTCAATGAGTATTGTAGATAAACAAGTAATCACACAACCAAAAAAATAGAAAGATAAAAACTTTTTACATTTCGATCAAGAACTTTATGAATAGAAATAAAACCCAATAGGGCGGAGGAGTTATGTAAATATGAATAATAAAGATTTACAACAAATTGAAGAGCCAATACAAGGAAAAAGGAGAATGCCAATGAATCAGTGTTTTATGACTAATAAAAAGGTAGATGCTGAATTTTATGGAAAACTACAATTAAGTAGTTATAGAAAACAGAATCAAAAAGAAAGGTATATTGAGGATATGAATGTAGCTCAATGGGTAAAAGACTTTGGACTTACATCAAGGACAACTTTTTACAGAAAAATAAAGCCTTTGGTTGAAAGTGGAGTTGTAAAAGAGACAACAGGTTTAAATGGTGGAAAGATTTATAAATTACCAGTTACAAAAGGTCATTATACATTAGTAGAGTATGATATTTTAAGAATGTTAACAAACGCCTACAACTCAGATAGCATTAAAGTGTTTATGCTTTGCAAAGTTTTTCATGAGAATTATGGAAAAATGACTTTAACAAGAGAGCAAATACTTGAAAGAATTGGCCAAGAACCTACAAGAAAGTTATTAGTAAAAGTTGATGATATAATGAAAGCTCTTGAGGGCGGTGGGTTTATAAACATTGACAAAGTAGAGGAAGTAAAAGAAGGAAGAAGTAAAAGAATTAAATATACAGTTTCATTAAAAGGGGTCGAATAAGACCTCTTTTTTATTGTTAAAAGTGCTAAAAATTTGCTTTTTTCGTAGTGTAACAAAAAAGTACAAGTTAAACGAAAAGTGTAACAAAAAAGTACAACAAGTGTAACAAAAAAGTAC
>ULWV01016140.1_pt1 | contig 24425 bp, 38 predicted proteins | sample 1960651 | NCBI WGS metagenome assembly ULWV01 (sample SAMEA4835820, study PRJEB28245) | human gut metagenome | biome: gut microbiome; material: fecal sample | place: Denmark | collected 2008
GCGATGGGCGGTGTTTTGTGTATAAAAAAATGACATCTTTCGCATCCACATATACGGGATTCGAGAGTGCCATTCCGTCCACGGAATACTGTCTGATCCAGTACCCCATCGGCTTGTTATACTCATTCATTTCAATACCACCGACTACCTTGTTCCCCTTTTTCTTCGGGAGCATCTGCGAGTTGTCCAGTTCGTCCACCTCGAATGTCTGAAGCTTGAATGGGAGGTATCCGTCCTTGGTGTATCTCTTTACGATAAGGATTCCGCCATCGACCTTCTTTCGCTTCACGCACATTCTCATCATCTGCGTGAAGGACTGCGTTCCGGTCACATCGCAGTTCTGTTTCTTGCACCATTTCTTCCATGCTGTCTGGATGATCTCGTTGGTCTTGTCGCTTCCTGTTTTTGCCTGCAGTGCGTATCCGCCACCGATAACATTTCGCTTGTACGCTCCGATGACTGAATTCATCATGTCCGAGTTTCGCTCCAAGTCTCTGGCTCTGGCTCTGACATTGTCTCGACTGTACCGGTCCGTAAATTCCGCCGACTGGTTGAGTACCCTCCAGTTTGCATTGCCCCTGTCATAGTTGCCTGCATCGTAGTTTCTCATCTCAGTCAGACTCTGCCGCCATGCTTCCCTGCGTGCTCCCCACTCCGGTGATATAAAACCTATAATTCCGTCTAACCAGTTCATGTCCTACCTCCCATCAAATACTGCGACATAGGTATCATCCAGTAAACTGGTTGAACCCCCTGCTGCGATCTGTGCTGTGAGGTCGTTCCTTAACTTGTAGAGCAGGCTAAGGTCGGCACGGGTGAGCTGTCTCGTACCAATCTTGTAAGACTGGCCGCCTACGAGCACTGCGTAAATGGCATTATTTACTTCGGTCAGCATTTCCGAAGCATTGTAATTGGATTCTACTGCTGCCATGCTCTGCCTCCTTTATACCCATGACCCTTCGTTTTGACTGATCCAGTGTTCCTCCGGGGTGTACTGGGTTGTTTCCTGTTTCTTTGGTTGCTCATTTTCCTGTATCTCATTCAGATGCAGGGTTCGTACTCCGAGGATGTCTGCCGCTGCTGTTGCGTATACCTCGCAGTCCAAGTAGTGGTTGTCTGCGTGGGAGGTTTTCTGCTGCCATTCCTGTTTGACCTTGCCGTTTCCCATTTTGACATTCACTTTATGTTCCGCAGTTACCTGCTCTGCGTACTCTCTGTCGCATCCCTGGTAAACCATCCATGATCCGCTACCGTTCTTTTTCTGCATTCGTCCGGCGATCATGTCCTTATATTTTCCGGTGTCTACCAGTACCAGATTCATGCCGTATGCCTTGGTGTCGCTCTTATTTACCTTGGACAGTTTGTAGTGCGACAGCATCGGGTTTGATGAACCCTTGCTTGGCAGTGCCCATTCTGAATTGTTGGCGCAGAAATCGTACACCGTATCTGCGTCATTACCGGAGTCGATCAGTGCCAGTGCTACGACCAGTGGTGTGCTATCCGGCATCTGGTATTCGAGGTTCATGATTCTCTCGACTTCCTGGAATGAGAAAGCCTGCCCATGTGCTATGTTCTGGCTTGTGAGGTAATTGCCCCACGCTCTGATGCTCCAGTATAGGCAATTCTCCTGTACATCGACTCCTGCCGTGAGCAGTTTTGCCCACTCCGGCACTACCAGTTCCTCGTACTCGGTCTGTCTTTCCATGACGAGGTCTGCGTTAGTCTTTAACTTGGTATCCTCCCACGGCTCTGCGAGCCATGAGTTGACAAAGTTCTGCAGCTTCTCCGGGTCATCCTTGCTGTCCAGAAATTCCTTTACAATCTCCGAAAAGCGAACAAATGGAGAGTATAGGGTGTTCATCCAGAATGCTACCTTGCGGACGAACTTGGTGTTTTCCTTGACCGTCCGCCACTCTCCCTTGCGGAGCATCTCCGGCTTGTCCTGGTCTGTGATTACGCATCCGCACTCCTGGCATACATAGGTTGCGAATTCTGCACGGTCTGCGTAACTCATCCCTTCCTCTTTGGGGAAGTGTATCTGCTTCCACTTGAGTTCGATGTATTCCCCGCAGTGCGGACATGGAACGAAGTAGTGCTTCTCTATGTCTGCATCTTCCTTGGCTTTCCAGATATGCCCTGTTTTCAGTGTCGGTGTGCTTGTGATGAATATCTTCCTGTTGTGGAATGTCTTGGTTCGTTCCCTTGCCAGACTGACCGGGTCGGCTTCCTTTTTGGATGCCCCCGGATATTTATCCACCTCATCGAGAAACAGGAAGCGGATTGCCTTACTCGCAAGGCTTGATGGGGAGTTCGAGCCTGCCAGTGTCAGATACATTCCATCAAACTGCAATTCCTGCAACTGCGAGTTCTCATCAAACCTCTTTCGGAGTTCCGGTGCCGCTTTGAACATCGGCTGCAGTCTGTTCTCCGATATGGATTTTGCGAGCGTATCTGTCGGATATACGATCATGGTCGGCGCAGGGTCCTGCTGGACGATGTAACCTACCATGTTCTGGAGGCACTCTGTTCCACCTACCTGCGTAGGCTTCACGTAGACGATTTCCTCTGTCTCATAATTGTTGAACTCATCCATGATGCCTTTAAGGTATGGGGTGTGTTCTGTCCGCCATGGTCCCGGCATTGCAGAGGTCTTGGCATCCAGTACCCTGTACTTGTCTGCCCACTCCGATACCGTGATGTCCTCTGGTGGCTGTAGGAACTTTAAGGCTTCCTTCTGGTATTCTGTGACCTCGTATCTACGATACGGATTTCTTGCCACGCTTTTTCTTTTCCATTTCTTCCGGTGTGCAGCCTGCCACCACAAAGCTGTTTAATAACCGGATGATTTCTGCGTTCAGATCCTTTTCTATCGAGCGAATCTCCATCGGGTCGCAGTGACCGCTGATTCTGCCGGATAGTCGACTCGGCAGGGATAATGCAAACTTTTTGAATGAAACAAAAAATCGGCTATAGTCCATCTTCACTTCCTCGATGTCGATGTACTTACCCGATGCGATCTCTGTCTTTAATCTATGCATTTCTCCCTGGGATTCCTTGAGGGCGATCTCTGCCTGCAGTTTCTGTTCCCTCAGTTCGGCTTCCTTTTCGGACTTGCTTTTTCCGTATGCCTTGTCTGAAAGGTATTTGACATACCTCTGAATGGTAGGTGCTAATTCATACCGATTCCCCTCTTTGGTCTTGGTTGTTGATATGATGCCCTCTTGAGTAAGCTGCTGCACCCTTCGCACCGTTACTCCGAACAGAGAAGCGATGACCTCTACACGGTAGAAGCCGCCCTGCTGTTCCTCTGCCATTCTACTTTACATCCTCTGCCGGGATTCGGACTGCCTGCTGCCCGGTGTAATCTTCCCACCGCTTCACGATCACATCACAGAATCTCTCATCCAGTTCCATGATGAATGCCGTCCTTCCCAGTTGCTCTGCGGCCATGAGGGTGCTGCCGCTTCCACCGAACAGATCCAGTACATTCCATCCGGATTTACTGGAATTGGTTATGAATTTTCCGACCAGTGCGATTGGCTTCATGGTCGGGTGTATGTCATTCCTTGTCGGTTTGTTTTCGTAAATAACAGAGGTCTGATCTCTGTTTTTCCTGCGGAGTTCTTCCAGATATGCCACAAGTTCGTTTTTCTTCATGGCACTGAAATCTATATCATCTTCCAGAATGACGGTATCCTGTGTCCTGTCATTGATGAAGTAATGCGCCGCACCCTCTTTCCATCCATACAGACACGGTTCGTGTCTCCACTGGTAGTCCTGTCTGCCAAGGACGAATGCGTTCTTTTCCCAGATTAAGCACTGGGCGAGTTTCAGTCCTGCGTCAAGGAATGCCTGTCTGAATATGTGCCCGGTACTCTCTGCGTGGAATACATAGATTGCTGCCCCGGCTCTCATAAATTCGTAGACACTCTGGTAGGTTGCCAGTAAGAACGAATAGAAACTCTGGTTGTCCATATTATCGTTCTTGATGTGATTGATGTTGCGGTGTCCTTTGGCAGGGAGGTACTCATCGAGCATCTCTGCCTTGTCTCCGTAGTTGACATTGTATGGCGGATCAGTGACGACAAGGTCTGCGATTTCTCCATTCATCAGAACCGCCATGTCATCCTGCGATGTACTGTCTCCGCACATGAGCCTGTGTCTGCCCAGTAGCCACACATCTCCGAGTTTGGTTACTGGTTCGGCTTCCGCCTGCTCCAGTGCTTCGTCCTCATTGAAGTCATCGTCCACTGCTTCCGGCTCGATAGCGAGTTTGTCCACCAGTTCCGTGAGGTCGTTCTGCTCGAAGCCTGTCAGTGATATGTCGTAATCTCCGAGGTCGAGGTCAAGCAGGAGGTCTTTCAACTTCACTTCATCCCATTCGCCTGTAATCTTATTCAGTGCGATGTTCAGAGCCTTCTCTCTCTGCTTGTCCAGAGCCACCACGACCACGTCCACTTCCTGGTATCCGAGGTCTTTGAGGACGGTTGCCCTCTGATGGCCGCCTATGATAGTTCCATCCTCGTTTATGATGATGGGGTCAACGTATCCGAATTCTTCAATGCTCCGCCTTATTTTCTGGTATTCCGCATCGTCCGGGGTCAGTGCTTTTCTTGGATTGTATTCTGCTGCCTTTAAGTCAGCCAGTTTCCTGCGTTCAGTTCTCAGTTTCTGGTCCATTTCCAAGCCTCCTTCCCGCTTTGCGTAACGAAATGGTTAAAAATTTTTTTATTTTATCGGCAAAAAAGCCGCGCCTTCCTCGCCCCGCATTGCATTTTGGGTCTGGGTAGTACCTACGGCGATGCCGTGCCCCGCCTGCACGCAAAAGAGGACACAGCGCAGGCTCTGATGCCTTGTGCCATGTCCTCTCTGAGGGGAGCAAGTGGAGTGGTTGGGTGCGACCGTGTGGTCTGTCCCCTTGTGCTCCACGCTACTACTATAGCACACCTCGATGTACTCTTGTGTACTCTCTTGTGCTTTCTTCTGTGTGCTGTGCTTCTGTGTGGTGCTGTGCCCCTGTCCTGTGGTGTGCCCTGTGCCTTGCCTGCCCTGCCTGTGGTGTGGCCGCGTGGTGCTGTGTCTGTGGTGTGCGGGTGCGTCCTAACCCTGCTCTCCCTACCCCTGTGGGTGTGTGCTACGGTGTGCCCTGTACCCCCTGTGTCTTGCCTGCCTTATTTTCTTGGGGTAATACCTGCCCTATATATGGGGGTGCTATATGCGGGCCTTGTACACTCCCTATATACGTGCCCTATTTTTTTAGGCTTGCTATTTATGATCCGTTCTGTACATACAGTAAAAGCCGGCCCTTGGATTCCGAATGCGGATTTCCAAAAGTCGGCTTGAATTTTCGATGTTCTGTTTTTCTTTTTGCGGAATTTTCCCCGGTAAAATTTCCGGCTTGATATTCTGCAATATATTAGCCTTGAATTATTCCACCTTTTCCACATCTCCTGTGTTTTTATCCACATTGTATTCTGCGTACTTAGTGCCTGTGAATAAATTCTCCGCATACTGTTCTTCGTCTTTGATGTGCTCGTATATTCTAACATTGAGCGTATCTCCTACGCAGGTTATGCAGGCTGTGGTATTAAGCGTGAAATTGACGACTGCATGGACTTCATTATCCGCCTTGAAATATTGCTTATAATAATCCGCTGCGTATTCCTCTGCTGATTTATCCCCTGTAACTTTTGCCAGTCTCCAATTTCCTGTCTTGTCATTTCTTACTGTGTCAGAGAATATGATGTCTACTCCATCAATTTCTGCGGGTTCGTCTTTTTCCTCTGTTTTTGGTTCGGTAGTTTCCGAAGCCTGCTCCGTGACCTCAGTATTCTGCTGCTCTGTCTGCCTTGGATTGCTATCATCCTTTTTATCATCGCTTGGCGATGCAATTATTCCGATGATGCATAAAACAATGATTGCGATCAGTACAATGCCGACCTTTTTTCGCTTCTTCTCTTTCATAAGAGACCTCCTTTTGGGGTAGAATTTTGTTTGTGCTAAATTGGCTATAAATAAGCCTTTTTGCAACTACAATTCTACCCCCCCCCTACTCCGAAGTCAAGCAATTTCAAGGCTTTGAGGGTTCTTGGGAGGAGGCGAATTCCTGTAAAATTGACTGTACTTTTTTGTATGTAAGCAGCTTGTCAATTCCTGCGTTGTAGTATTTGTTGCAAGGGGTCCTTGTCATGTTTGCTTCCTTGCACACCTGCTTCCAACTCAAACAGTCAATGTGTCTGTATTCCAGTATGCTTCGTTCCGTGGAGTCCGTTGGTAAAAAATCCATGATCTTCATCACATTCAGCATGGTCTTTGCCATCTCTGCTTTCTGTGATTCGATTCTATCCTCGATCTCCATTTCACGGATGACCTGCGTTGCCGGTCCGTCTCCTACGCTGTTGGTCTGGCTGCGTGGCACTGGGGAGTATTGCATCCCCTTTGTGCCGAGCATATTTTCTCTGAAAGTACGAAGTCTGGCTTCCAACTGCTTCTTTTTCATCTTGGCATAATAATATTGTCCGAGGTACTGTTTGAGAAGCAGTTTTTGTTCTTCTACCCCATTTGCCATGCTGTCTGGTGTCATAGTTTTCCTTCTTTCTAATCCCTGGGTTTGTCCTCCGCAAGGAAGTATGCTTTTCCGCCGAGTATCCTTACCTGCTTAAGTACCCGGTCTTTGTTCTCCCAGTCTCGTATCTCTACTCCACGCTCCTGCAGGATGTTTATCTGCATTTCAATGGACGAGAGCATTGCCGACACCGGAAGTTGTCTCATTACCTGCGTTGCGTCCGCCAGACTGGAATTCATCCCGAATGGCTTACGCTTTGGTTTACCTTTTGCCATTGTTTCCACCTCTTTTCCACCAGACTCCCCTTTTCATGCATTCACATCTCACGATGTAATACCAGAGGAAAAATCCGATGATTGTGTCCTCGTTACTCGGTCTGGTTGCTCCATAGAACCACAGTTCTAATCCTTGCCATAGCATACCGATCAGCAGCCACTTGAATGTTGCTTTCATGAGTGCGTACTCACGGATTTCGTTCTCGTTCATTTCTTGCCACCTGCCATTTCATGGATTATTGTGCGGACGACATGACCGATTACCTTCGGCTCATCCCAGTCGTCCGGTGCGCTTAATACGCACCCGCATATCTTATGCTCCCCGAACTTCTCCACATTGAATGGGCAACCATCGCATGAGGCGTGTGTATATTCATGATCCGTTCCCTTGCCTTCGATTACCTCATGCGTGTACTTCCTGCAGATGGCCGCTGCTTCTGTCATAAACTTTGCCCAGTAGAATGCCCACTTTGCATTGATTGCCTTTTTGAATATCTTACTCTGCCTGCTGATTTTCTTTTTCAGTCTCATCCTCTGCCTCCTTTAATTTCTGCCCACACCACGGACAGTGCGGATATAATTCCCTGTCTTTTCTGTATGGATTGATTTTTCTGTATGGATTGATAACGGCTGCGTTTTCGCAGTTTGGGCATACCATCACAATATCTCCGAATGCTGCTTTCTGTATGAGTGGTTTCGGGATGTCTTTCTCGCTGATCGTTCTGTAGCATCTCAGCCTTCTCTTGATGATATTATGATTAAATTCCACACCGCAGCCATTGCCATCCCCGTACCATACTCCGTGCAAGAACGGAATTCCTGCCCATTGCCCGATTTTGTCGCACATCACAATTCCGTATGCTTCCTCATCCGGACACCACACTGGCTGTCCTGCCATCTGTCGCAGTTCCTCGGTTGTTAATGGTTTTTCTCCCATTGCTACGCTCCCTTCTGAAGTTCCATGATCTTCGTTGCTAGTGACATTGGTTTATGGTCTTTCTTTGGATACTGCTGATATGTGGCATTGCATACGCTACTTTTCACATATTCTCTGTAGTATTTGTTCGCCAGTTCTACCGGAATATCCTTGTGTTTTCCGGTTATCGTCAATTTGCTTTTATCATCGTATTCTATGAAAATCTTCCACATGGTTTGCCTACCTCTTGCTTTCAAAATCTGGACATTCTTCTCCATCATCGTACTCCGTATCACATCCGTATGCGTCTGCCATGAAGTTATCGCAGTGCCATCCGCTCAGATGTCCTGTTTCCCATGATGGTCTGTGGTGCAGGCAGTTTCCGCAGCAACACTTTTCATCATCGTTCATCTTCCGCTCACTCCCTTCTTTAAAGCGCACATGGTGCAGAGTCCTTTTGCTCCCTGCGCCTTGGCTACTTCTGCCAGTGGCAGTTCCCAACACTGTGCACCGCACTCCGGGCACTTGGTCAGCTTCCAGTCCTTGCGTCCTGTCGGCACATTTACCTTCAGCGGCATACAGTAATATCCGCCACGGTCAGTTGCTTTTCTCGGTTCGATTGCTACTCTCATTCTGTTTGCTCCCTTGCTATTTCTGTGTCAGTTCCGGCAGCAGGATTTCTGCTACTTCCTTTTCCGAAGTGACTACCCATGCTCTGCCACCTGCTCTGCGGATCTGTTTTATCGTCTGCTCCTGTATTTTGCTTAGTACCCCAATGAATGGCCGCTTGACCTCAAATCCGTAATACCTGCCATTGATGATGCAGGTAATGTCCGGGATTCCCTGTCTGGAGTACGGGCCGGCTGCTTCTTTCCATGCGATGGCATTTGGTGCGTTGTCTTTTATCCAGTCAAGGATTTTCTTCTGGAAGTAGCTTTCCTTCGGCATCTTCTCCCGGATGAATTTGTCGGCCGCTTCTCTGGTGTTTATACCCTTGTTATGCTTTATGGTGTAGTCTTGCAGTTCCTCGTAGGTTCTGAAGGAGGTATAATCCAGTTTTCCGCCACGCATTACATGGCGGATTGCTTCCTCTGCTGTTGGGTCTGGATACCCTTCTGCGTTCTTTGCTGTCATCGTCTGCCTCCTTAAAATCTGGCGGACACTCTCCCTGTGATGTGGAGTTTTCCGTTTTTCTCTACTGCATTGAAGTATCGGTGTCCTTTTAGCACCTCTGCCGCCAGTTCGTCTGTGAGTGTGACGATTCTGCGGTAATTGCCGCCCTTGGTTGTGATAAGTGCTCTTTCTTTATCCCACACTGGCTGATTGTTTTCTCCCATGACGACTTTCTCTACTCCCATGACGACTTTCTCTACTCCATCTTCCATTACCAGTTTCGGTACTGCTTCAATCTTGATGATCATGTCTCTCCATCTCCTTTTCGATTTCTTCTTTATGTTCCTCGTAAACCCTGCACTCAGTACAGGGTTTTTCCGGCTCTACGCATTTGTCCGAAAGAATGATACAAAACCACGGCAGGCTTCCTTTGCGCTGCTTCTTGGCTCTGGCTCGCTCTCTCATCTGGGACAGCAGTTCCATCATGCTCATACTGGTGTCGCCTCCTCAAATACCGGGGCGGTTGCCTCCTGCATGGTCGGCTGATCTGCGTATTCCGCTGATCCGTTGTCTGCGTATGCCAGCTTGTTCCCCTCATTGTTTTCCATGAAGTGACTTGCCTGTGTGTCTGCGGAATGCAGTGCCCAGATCATCGGGTATCTGTCGATTGCATTGTTGAATGATAAGGTGTCGGCTTCGGTGTATCCCATGTGCCATCTGATTGCATATCTTTCTACTGGCTGAAGCTTCATATATTCCTCGATCATCATTACAGACTTTTCTCCGTGACCGTATGGAATCTTGTCGTCTACTGCGAATGCTTCGTACTGCTCCCACTTTCCATTGACCTTGCGGTTTCTGATTTCCGTTGTGTAGAAGTAGGTCTTGCAGATGTCATGGAGCAGTGCCATGATGATCACATTTTCCTCTGTCACTCTGGCTGCCGGAACTCCTGCGACCTCGTATGAGTATGTGCCGTCATCGTTCTTTGTGAGGTTCGCCCTCAGTGCATCCAGTACATTGAGTGAGTGCTGTAGCAGTCCGCCTGTCACTGAAAGGTGGAATCTGGTACTTGCAGGTGCTGCGTACATATCACTCTTTCTGATAAATGCCATCAGCTTGTCCACTCCGTCTCTTGTTACCTTTGCCATCTCTGCTTCAAATCTGTTGATGTTTACCTGTCTGTTATCCATTGTCTTGCTCCTCCTGTTCTACTGTATCTGGTCCTTCGCCATATTCTTTGGCACATCTTTTACTGTCTGGGTGTAAAAACATACACGCTCCCTCTGTTATTTCACACTCCCATCCGTGGTACTCATCCGTTGGTATCGCTGCTTTGCATCCCATCTGCTTCCTCCTTATTTCTTAATCCCTCAGCCAGAATGTGGCACGCTCCGGCTGTGATGATCATTCTCTGTTCTGATTCCCACTCTGGTTTCTTCTCCCAGATGTTCTGTTCCTGGTCTACAAGGAACTCTTTTGTCAGATCGTTATAAATCTTCGGTGGCGGTCCGTCCTCATCGAAGCACTCCGGTGCTGCGTATAAGCAACAGTGTTGTTGCCAGTAAGGTATCCACAGATTCCAGACTGCTATTCTGATTTCTTCCACCACCTGTAGGAATTTCTCGACACTGTATTCCTTGTAGAGTGTCCTGCCGAGTTCCTTGCCTGTTCCGGCTCTCCGTTTTTCCTCAAGCATTTCCTGTATCTGCTTTATGAGAACCTGTCCGGCATCATCGTTTTTTATAACGATGTCCTGTCTGATTCTCCTGCCGGAGATCTGATCCGCTACTTCCTTGATGCTATCCTTTAGTTCCCGGTACGGTTTCTTGTACTTGGTCTTTAGGAGCTCCTCTGGCACATTCTCGTCATTCTTTTTCAGTGTCTCCAGTAGCGATTTCAGCTTTTCTTCATCCTTTTGGATGCTTTCATCTTCCATTCGCACCACCCTTTCTGTCTCCGAACACCTAATGCTCCATTTTTCTACCGCACACCTACGTGTTCATTTAGGTGTGCGGTGTGAAACCCTTGATTTTACTGGCTTTATCGGGGTTACTAAACACCTAACACCTAATTTTTGAAATACACCATGTTTTTTTAGTGATTTCTGTGACTAACCCTTTATGCAGTCACACAATTTTCCGTAAATACAATAAAAATAGTGATTTAGGTGTTTTAGGTGTTTAGATGTTATTAAAAGCCTTGATTTTACTGGTTTTTTTACTAAACACCTAACCGAACACCTAACTAAACACCTAATTTTAGGTGTGCGGTTTTTTAAGGTTTTTTATAACTTTTTAGCGATTTTGGTCACATAATTTCCAGTCACACAATTTTTTCTGCTCCATGGTTTTTGTGACTAAATCGCAAATTCTGTGACTAATTGAACGGAAGCTTATCTGCATCCTCATCGGGTATGGTCTGCCATCCGTCACCCATTCCCGGCAGATTCATCTGCTGCGGTTTCATCTGCTCTGCGATTTCTTCCTCCTCCAGTAATGGGTCCTTTTCCTCTGCGAGGTCGCCCAAGTGGAATTCCACAAATCTACAGTTTCGGTTGTTAAACCATTTTGTTACGGAGTTCTTGGTACTGCCGTCCTTAAGGACTGATACTCCGATCAGACCCTTATCTGCGAGGTATTTCAGTGTCTTTCTGGATGAGTACCCTGCTTTCGTGAGTGCCTGCGTCAGCATGGATGGGAAGATGTATGCGTTCTTGTTCTGGATCATGCCAAGGCACGTTCCGAAGGCTTTCTCCCCGAAGCTGTCCTTGTTTGACAGTATCCAGTCCACGATGTACTGCGTGGCATTCTCGTTTACATCTCCGGTGTCTGCGTTCATCTGCTCCTGCAGGATGTTCCTTGCCATCTCTTTGGCTCTTTCCCATGATTCCGGGTCGATTTGCAGGTTTTCCGTGTTTGTTTTGGCTGATTCCGTATCAAATTCTCCATTTTCGTACCGTTTCAGCCATTCTCCGTTATTAAATACCCATGTGTCGATGATTGCGTCTGCCAGTGCCACCGCTGCGATGCCCGCTATGTGTGATCCGCTCTTTCCTTTGCTGATCTGGTATACATACTGCATCATTTCATCGTATTTCTCCGTGATGCTTCTTTCATCTGTGTGCAGGAGCATTCCGATGTAAGCCGGCCCCGCCCATCCGCAGTTCATTCCAGATTGCTGATGCATGACGGAGGCTTCCCTCTCATCGTCAAATGGTCCGCCATATATTTCAAGCACACGGGTGCTTACACCTGTCTGCGATGTTTCTGTTGATAGTGGTTCTTCTCCGGTTGCCAGTGCCACGGTTCTCCATGTCTGTGTTGCCTGGATACCGCCGCTCTTTGCCCCTCGTATCTTTCCTGTACCACTGGCGATCATGTACACGATTTTTTCCAGTGAGTTCTGGTTGTTTCCTGCCAACTGCCGCTCATCAATTCCGAGCGGAAGGTCGCAGTAAAAGGATGCGGTTCTCTCCAAGCCTACCTGTGTTGCGTTAAAATTTACCATCAGTCTTTCCGGGTCGCCCCATACGGAGAGTGCTGCCTTAAGCGCTGCGGTCTTTCCGCCTTTTGAACCGCCCCAGTTGTACACGAAGAATATTCGCTGCTTTATGATCCGCAGGAGCGGTGCTGTGAAACTGGCCGCCAGTATGAACCGGAACTTGTCTCTGCTTCGGTGTGGCTTTATCATTTTGAGCCAGTCCGCCATTGTTCCGTTCTGGCAGTATGCCGCTGCCATGCCCCTCTGCGATGGGTCAATGTCCAGAACAATGTCCTTGTCATGCCCTGGCACGAACCGCTTTCCGGATTGCCATCCGAATGTACTTGTGGAGTCTGCTTTCTTTATGATGTCTATGTTCTCGGCTTCCAGTGCCGCCAAGAATTTTACGATGTGCTTTGCATTCTCCGATGTGACGGTGCATCCTAAGTCTGCCAGTGCTGTGATGGCTCTGGATGTGAAGATGGTACTTCGTGGGTAGATTGCCTTGTGCCACTGCCCATCCCTCTTGAATGCTACCTCTATCTTTTCCTCTCCTGTTTCCATGCTCCGCAGTCGCTGCGTGATAATGATCGGGGTTCTGCATACCATGACTGGTGCGTACTTCTTTTCATCGATCACGCTGATTCCTTTTTCTGAATAAATCCAACCTTCCGGCTGCCTTAAGTTCACAGGTGCTCCCTCGACCGCTTCTGGGATGTTATCTTCCTCGATGTCTATCTGCTCTGCGTTGCTGATTGCTTTTCGGATCTTCTCGGCCGCTTCCTCTTTGCCATACTTCATATAAACTTCCGATGGGTCCTTGCATCCGAGTGTTCGACAGCTCCATTTGTATACTTCTCCTACGAACTTTCCTTCCCGGAGTGCCCTTGTGACTTTTGCGAGGAATGCTTCCCCACCCTTGTCCGGCTCTACATGGATGTAAAGTTTCAAATCCTGCAGGACTCCTGCCCAGTCTGCCCGCATCATGGACGCTCCCGGTATTCCGAGTGTGCTGATTCCCATGTACCACATGGACTGGGAATCGCTCTCGCCCTCGACCAGTACTGCATATCCGATATTCCTTATGGCTTCTATCTGCCATAATCCATACATACACAGCCTGTCTGTCTTTCCATATTCCCACCGGAACTGCTTTCCGCCGTATCTCTTACGGTGCAGTGCCAGATTTCTTTCTGCATCAAAGTATGGTATGTATAAATACTGGACTCCGTTTCGGTCTTTCTTTGTCTGCAGGCAGCATTGCTCTTTCAGCCAGTCCTCTGGGAGACGCTTCTCAAATGAATACTGGGACACGGTGTAGTGATCCAGTCCTGGTTTCTTCTCTTTTGGTTTCTCCTGCGGCTCATTCAATGCTCCATACTTTTCCAGTATCTGCTTATAGGCTTCCTTGGTATCCAGTCCATTCAGCTTTGCATAAAATGTGACGAAGTTTCCGCCCTCATCCTCTGCGAAGCAGTGCCACATTCCGGTCTTTAAGTCTACCGAGAATGAATTGGCACGGTCGTCATGGAACGGACACAGACCTGTGAGGTTGTCGCCTGTGATCTTGTGCTTTTTAATAACGGAGCAGTATTCAGTTTTATAATCTACCAGACGGTCTAAATCGACCTCCGCTGCCTGCTGCATATTATCGCTCCAATCTACTAAGTATTACCTGTTCCAGTCCAAGTCTTGTGAAATTGATTGACTTGCCCTGCATCATGAGTTTGTTCGTCATGTAGTCGATTTCCTCATTCATTCCCTCGCTGATCACATTATCCACGGTCACTACGAGGAATTCCTTGCACTGCATCATCAGACGCTTACCTGCTTCCATTCCGAAGTATCTCTCCTCGGCGATGGAGTCATCCATAAATCGTGGGAAGTAAAGGTGTGGTGCAATCGGTATCTTCCCTTCACTGACTACCTTGTTTGCTGCCCACTTCGCCACTCTGATGTTTTCTTCCAGTTCCTCTCTGGTATCTGCCCTGTATCTGCTGCAAATATAGCACATCGGCATGAGTGCCGGATTTCTATTCTGTAACTCTCCCGGATAGCACTGTCCTGCGTACTTCCATGGTGAGTATCTGTTCTCTTTGTATATGGTGTCATAGATTGGCAGGTTGCCTACGATGTCTGCGACCTCGCCCATCTGGATCATAGTATCCGTCTGATTGCCTGCGTTCTCTCTAAAGTTGTAAACCATAGCCGCTTCCACGATGTCTCCCGGCATTAAGCATTCGTCATCGTATCTGCCGGTCCAGTTATCAAATAATATCTGCATACTGTGCCTCCTTTGGATAATGCCAGGAGCGTTTCCGCTCCCGGCTTAGTCTGCCTTAGTTGAACGGCAGGTTTGCGTCTCCGTCCACACTCTGGAAGTCTGCTGCATCCACGGCGGCTCCGGTGTTGTAGTCTGCTTCATCAATATCCGGGATATTGTCCGCCTGTGCCTTGATCATCTCTACCATTGCCTTTGTTTCGGCTCTCTGTTCGTCCGTCAGCTTACTCACAAATGCGAAGGCTGCTCTGGAGTACGTGATGCCGTCTGCTGACTTTTCCTTCTTCAGCGTGATCTTGGTTACGGCATCGTAGCAGCGGAGTCCTTTGAGGAGGATTCGCTTGCCGATGTAATCTCTGATGTATTTCAGAGAGGTTGGCGGTAAAGCGAGGATAATCGGTACAGGGTTGCCTTCCTGCAGGATGTAACATCTGTGAATGTTCTTGCAGGCTTTTCCAGATCCGTTCTTTCCGCTTCCGAACTGGTTATGCGGACACTTGCTGCAATCATGGATTTCCCCAGTCTCACGCTCCACTCCCTGCTTTCCGTCATGGCTTGAGCAGTCCGGCTGAACATTTCCGCCTGCGTACTCCTCCTTCCAGTATGCATTTACCGGGTGATGATGGATAAGAACTCCGGTAAGGTCTGTACTCATCACAGGCTCATCCTCGGTCTCTCCCGGCAGTTCAAATGCCAGACCGCCACCGCTTGGAATCTTTGCTCTCTCAAATGGAAGAGTGCCGAGACCATCCAGTTCTTCTGCTACTGCTTCCTTCAGTTCTCCGGTCAGCGTGACCAGATTGAAATTCTTTTCTGTTGTTGCTACCTCATTCTTTGCCATGTCTTATTCCTCCATTTCCTCTGCATCTTCTTTGTTATTGTCTGCTTCCTCGAAGCCATCATCCTCTGACGCTCCTGCTTCCTGCTCGTCCATGTATTCTTCCATCGGTGTCGGCTTTCCGCTCTCTCCGTAGTAGAGGTCGTCCATGATCCTCTGTGCCTGCGCTGCCAGTTTGATGGACTCCACAGCTACCTCAACCGCTGAATTGTAAAGGCTGCCGATTACATTGAGGACATCGCCGTCTCCATTCGGCAGGAGTTTTAAGAGGTCATCCATATCTGTCTTGGTGGATTTCATCTTGCCCTGCAGGGACGCATATCCCTCTGCTGCGATGCCGTATCCCTCATGGCGGTTCTTTACCTTGGTCGGGTGCTGATACTCCATAATCTGCCCCAGTGCGAACTTGGCAGTCGCCTGCATATTCTCTTTAAGGTCACGGTCACTTTCCAGTGTGATGTCAATTTCCATCTGTTCGTAGTCCATCTTTATACCTCCTGTGCTTTCTTTGCTCTGTTCAGAGCCTTGGTGTTGGCTTTTCTCTTGGATACCTTAAGTTCCGAATAAACGGAGAGTACCTCTGCCATTTCTTCCGGCAGTTCTCCATCGTTCTCGGCCGCCAGATTGTTCATCGCAGAGTCGAGGGTTCGTGGATCTACTCTTTCCGTGATGAGGTGTCCGAATCCCTGCTCTCTCAAGACATCGAAGAATACCAGACCTTTTTCCATCAGCTTTTCTTCTGAAATCTTGGAGTATCTCGTTTTCTCCTGCAGGCTGTACTTGAAGCCATCCACCGTAGTATCCGGCTTTTCCTCGTCCACCATCTGCTGTGCGATTTCCTGTTCGAGGTTTTTGAGTTCCTCATTGTTTGCCTTGGTCTGCTCTGCTAATTCATCTTTCTTGTCGAGCAGTACCTTGAAGGCTCTGACCTTGTCGTCTAATGTTGTGACTGTTTCCATGTTGTTGCTCCTCCTTTGGTTTTATAATTCATTTCCCCACTGGTCCCAACCGTCACGCTCCGCCCTTGCGAAGAGTTCCAGTTTCTTTGCTTGTGGGAAAAATGTTTCTAACATCTGATAGGCACATTCCGGCTTCTGGCTGTGATGCCGTTTGCTGTTTTCTCTGAGTACCGTGGAGAATGCTCCACGCTTGTCCTTGTCTGGGAGGATGATATTTCCCTTCTTGTAGAACCAGAGCAGGTACTCATGTGCGAAGCGCACCGTGTAGGCGGGTGCCGGTCCGTTGCCCTTATCCCATATCAGCCTTGCGTGGAGTTTGTATCCAAGCAGGCTCATGATTTCCTCTGTTTGCGGCAGGTACTTGTCTATCGTCCACATGAATACATTGTGCTTTTCATTCATGAGTTCGTTTGTGACATAGCGGTGCAGTTCCATAATTCCGGGGACGTCCATTGTCTCGTATGGTACTGTTGTTCCGGTGCTGTTCGGTCTGGCCGCTTTCTTTCCGCCCCTGCCTTGCTGCCACGGTGGGTCCGTGTAGAGGATGTCGTATTTTTCTTCTGCGTTGAAAATATCAATCTTCATAGCCATCCCTCATTTCCAACCCAAGTTTTACATAGTGAAATCTCATTTTATCCATGGTTTCTTCCACTTCCTTTTTTGAGATTGCACCAATTGATTCCATGAGTTGGAGATCGTGTTCGGCTTCCCTGTATGCTTTATTCAGTTGCCATAATCTTTTGTTATTGGCAGAACTGACTTTCTGAATACAATTCAGTTTTACCGTTTCCACGCTCTTTGCATTTACTGTCTTTGCATCAAGTGCTGCCATTGTTGCTCCTCCTGTAAAGTTTGTATTTTATGCTCGATTCCGAGCGGTTCATCATTTCTGCGATTTCCCTTATGGAATATCCTTCGTGTCTGAGGTGCTGCATCCTTCGGACTTCCGTTCCTGTCCAGTTGTATCTGCGTGATATATCATTTTTTCTTTTTTCCTTGTACCAGTCGTAGCGCATGAACATTGTGTCGTCTGTTACCCTGGCTGCGTTCCAGTCCTCTGGGTGCTCTCTCATGTATTTGATGATATCTTCCTGTCGGTACATCACGTATGGTCGCTTCCGGTAGCTTTTCAGACCTTTTCTCTCCCAGTACTGCAGGGTTCGGTTTTCTATTCCAAGGATCTTCGACACGGTGTTTCTGGTGAGCATATCTGTGTTCGCCATGTATCCGCCCATCCCGATGCGCTGTCTCTTTAGAAACACCGCCTCCTTGGTTCGGTTCAGCCGTCTTGCCACTGTTTCCAGTGGGTACTTCTCTGTCAGTTCTTCCAGGAGGACAAGTTCTTCATCTGTCCATTTGCGTCCACCCATTAGAAATAATCCCTCCACGTATCCACGACTGTTTTTGCCAGATCCTCTTTTTTCGCCAGTGCTTTCAGCACCACTTCGTCTATCGTTCCCTCTGTGATGAGGTGGATATAAGTGCAGGCATTCTTCTGCCCGATACGGTGGATTCTGGCAAGGCTCTGACTATATGCTGCATAGTTGAAGTTGACCGAATAATACACACAGGTGTCTGCGGCCGTGAGTGTGATTCCCAGTCCTGCAGTATCGATCTGTGCGAGGAATACCATCGTTTCCGGGTTCGTCTGGAAGTCCTTGACGATGTCGCCCCTGTCCTCCAGTTTCACATCTCCATAGATTTCTCCGTATCGGAGTTTCTTCTTTTTCAGCATCTGCCCGATGATGTCTATCTCCGGTCTGAAACGTGCGAAGATTACCAGTTTCTTTCCTGCGTCCACCACATAATCGTCCACGATTTCTTCCAGTGCGTTCAGTTTGCCCTTGCTGACCAGTTCCGGCTTTTCCTCGCCGTCTGCCACTAAAAATCCGCCAGTGAATTGCTGAAGGCGAAGCAGCTTTGTCAGCACGGTCGTTGCGCTGATCTGCCCACCGCTTTCCAGTTCTGCGAAACTCTCACGCTTGATGCGGTCGTAGATGTTCTTTTCCTTTGCCGACATCGTTATGTATCTCTGCAGGAATGTCTGCTCCGGCAGGTCGAGTGCTTCGTCCTTGGTCACTCGGTATGCGATGGAGTGCTCTTTCTGGATTAACTGGTCGAGGTCTTTGTATCCCACGATCTGGTGTCTGTTAAATCCGCCCATGATGGCATATCTGTTTCGGAACTGATAGAAGTTTGTTCCGAAGATTGTCGGGTCAAGGAAGCGGTACTGGCTATACAGGTCGATTGCATTATTCTGTACCGGAGTTCCGGACAGGATAAGTTTGTACTTTGCCTGGTCGCCCAGTTTGTGCATTGCCTTGGACTGCTCTGCATCGTGGCTCTTGATTCTCTGGCTCTCATCGCAGATGATCATGTCTGCGTTCCATTCATACAGTGCGTCAAAGATGCCTTCTCTCCATGTGGATTCGTAATTGATAACGGCTACCTTTAATGCCTTGAATGGGAAGTTGTCGAGATCGTTTAACAGCTTCAGCCTGCGGTTCTTGTCTCCGAGCAGTACCTTGATGTTTGCCTTAAAGTCTGCAAATTCTGCGAAGTCCTTGGGCCATACGGAGCAGACGGAGGTTGGTGCTACCACCAGTACCTTTTCCACCTTACCCATCTGGTAAGCCGTGCCTGCTATCATGATTGCTGTCAGCGTCTTTCCGCATCCCATTTCAAAAAGCAGACCGAAGCCTTTATGCGTTTCTGCCATTGGTTTTTACCTCCTTCCTGTGATTTTCTTTTGCTTTGCGGTGCTCCAAATTTCGCACCATCCTGTTCCAACCTGCTTCCTGCTGCTTGGTTGCTGCGGGGTTTCGACAGGATATGCAATCTCTGTTATTTCTGCTCATCTGTATCCTCCCTGCTTAGTATCATGGCGATACCTTCCATCACAAACATTGCACACGGAAGTGCTATGCCGTTGCCCCACATCTTATATTTGGCTGAGTCGCTCTCCGGGTCTTTCAGCCATTTGCAGATCTGGTTGTCTGTCTTTTCTTTTTTGCTCTCGCCCATGGCTTCCATCTGCGTTCGGAACACCTCTCGCCAGTGATCGATATCTTCCTGCGTTGGCTCTGTTATCCCCAGTTCCTCTGCCCAGTTATCTGGGAAACCTTGCAGTCTGCAGCATTCCAATGGTGTGAGCCTGCGGATGATGTACTCCCAGAGAATGAGGTCGGTGCTGTCCTTATAATCCCTGCGTTTCAGACAGGAGGCTTTCTCCGATTCCTCATATTCCCCGATTGCTTGTTGTGCGAAGCAGGCTACTCCGTGCCTGTCTGCGGCCGTGAGTGTGTTGGCAGGTGCTCCCGGTTCTCCGATACCAAGTCCGTTTGCAGAGCCGTCATTGTTTCTGGTGCTTCCACCACCCTTGTATCGGGTCGCCTTATCTGCTATCGGAATAGCGACTCCAACTGTCGCTTGTCCGGTCTTTGGATTGCCCTGTGTAAGGCATGGAGTTTTTCCTTCGAATACAGTCGGGTCTTGTGTGATATGAAGTGCCATTGGCTCGATGATTGTTCCAACCGAACTCCCATGACCGCTTCCATGGAGCGTCTCCGATTTATCGTTTCCCAGTGAGAGGTTTCTCTGATCCACTGCTCTAACTTCATTCATTATCATTGGCACATTGCCCCCCTGTTCCCATTCGACTGGTCAGCGTTGGTACATTGCCGTCCTCTGCTATCGTCACTCTGCAGTCCTGTGGGTGGTTTTCTAATACGATAGGTACATTGTTACCACCGGTCCCCATCTTAGTTGTGAGCGTTGGCGATACCTCGCTCTTATCCGCTACTCTGCGTCTGTCGCTGATGTCATAGCACTCGACATCATCTGTGCCTGCCTTATGAGTGCCAGTCTTAATATCTCCGGCAGTTCTTTGCCACGCTTCTCGGCTCTCCGTAAAATTCCCAGACAAGCCTTCTCGCTCAAATAATATTTTTGGTGCGGTGTTTCCTCCAAAATCTGCGACAAGGTAGATACGCTTTCTTCTTTGGGGCACTCCCCAGTATTGGGCATCAAGCACTCGCCAAGCGATGGAGAAATGGTCGCCCATGATGCATCCGGCTGTCTGCCATTTTCCCTTCGGAGGGAGAGGTACATTGGATTCTTCGTCTGTGATGCTGACGATTTCTTGGAGGACTGCCTGGAAGTCCTTGCCCTTGTTACTGCTGAACGCTCCTGGCACGTTCTCCCAGACCATGTATCTTGGTCTGATCTGCGTTCCTGTTCTGCCTGCTGCTCTGTCACTTTCTCTCATCTCCTTTATGATCCGTATCTGCTCACGGAACAGATTGCTTCGTGAACCGTCCAGACCCTCACGCTTTCCGGCTATGCTCATGTCCTGGCATGGAGAGCCGCCTGCGATGATGGTCACTGGCTCTAAGTCTGCGCTGTTTAATTTATTGATGTCTCCGAGGTGTTTCATTTCCGGGAAGTTCTTTGTGGTTACCAGTATCGGGAATGGCTCTATCTCGCTTGCCCATATTGGTCTGATTCCGAATATCGATCCTGCCAGTTCAAAGCCACCGCTCCCGGAGAACAAAGACCCCATTGTTATTTCCTGCGTCATTTGCTATCCCTCCCCATTTGCCACAAAAATTGAAAGGACTTGCTTTCCGTCTGGTCGTGAACAATCGCTGACACGAGCATTGCTGCCATGCGGAGTGAAAGGTTGATATTGCCTTTTGTGTACTTCATTGCTCTTTCATACGCATCGAAGAACAACTGCAGTATCGTTTCCTCGGCTTCTATTAATTCTTTCTTTTCTCGATCTGTCATCTTTACCACCCCAGTTTCTTTCCGCACCAGTGGCAGTGCGTATGATTTCGGGAGGTTCTCTTTCCGCAGGCAGGGCAGCAGTAAAAGTCCATACCTCTTTTAATTACTGGTGCTTCTGTCTCATATTTTTCAACCATCCGCTTATACTCATCTGTAATGCTCTGGTAGTCGTACACGATGTCCATTGCCTGCGTGAGTGCTTCCTCTATTCTTTCTGCCATCTCCACATCTTTTGGGTCGCCCTCAGTTATCTTCTGCGAGTATTCTGTCTGCGCTTCCTTCAGAAGTGGGATGATTTCTGTTTCCTTGATATGTATCACTTCTCCGCCTCCTTTGGTTTCGGTGGGTCTACCAGTCCGAATGTCATGAGTGCCATGTTGTATCCTCGCACCTGGTGCGTGAATGGCGACACTTTGACTGGCGGTGGGATGAGCGGCTCTGGCTTCGGGTTCATGCGTTCCCGGTCGACTGCTGCCATTACTTCGTTCAGCTTCTTTCGCTCTGCTTCGATGGACGGCGGCAGGTTTACCAGTCCTGCCAGTCTGTTCAGTAGTTCGATGTCAGCCGGTCCGCTTAGCGTTTGCGTCTGCCTGCTCCACTTCATCTTTCCCCAACTCTTTATGATTGTGAACTGGACATTGTCTGCTTCTCTTATGAGTATCTGTCCGTCCTTCATTGCCATTTTCATTGTTGGTTACTTCCTTCCTGTTAGTCCGTGTTTTCTTCGTATTCGTCTCTGGATATCACTCTTACCTTTTCAACCGGGACGTGGCAGAACTGCGCCATGCCTTCCTTCTGGCTCTCTGCGTATTTCGTGAAATCAGCCTTCTGTAATCCGCTGAGTGAAATATCTACAATCGTTGCTGCATATCCGACTGTGCCTTCTCCGCCATATATCTCTGCGTCCTTTACCTCGAAGTAAATTCCGAGCGACATTGTTATATTGTCCATGCTTGCTTCCCCTTCCTGCGACCGTTCATTTACTCTTCCGTGTAGAATGTGTGGTTGCCGTGTGTGAATAATTTTTTCAGTGTGGTGTTGTGCCATGTGGTTTCATCCGTGGTTCTCTCGAAGTATGTCGCTCCCAGGCTCTCATTCCAGTGTTCTACCTGCACCATTTCCAGTGCCTGGTAGCAGTCTGCGTCCGGTTCTACTCTGTCGTATCTTCCATTTTCGTATGCTGCGAACTGGGTATCCTCTGTGATCACTCCCTCGATGGTATCCGGGAAGTCATCGCTCCATACTCGGTTCAGCACTACCAGTATGACCAGTGCCTTGCCCTCGGTGTCCTCGCCCTCTGCTTCTGCCATGGCGATTTTCGCTAATCTGTAGGAGTCATCTGCATCCCAGTCCAGACTGCCGATTGCTGCGGTCGTTGTCGGTACTGGTGTCTCAGTGCTCTGGAGGATTGCGTTGTAGTAGGATTGTTCCTCTGCCTGCTCTGCTGCCTTGTATGCGTCACGCTCTTTGCACATCTGTTCATATTCTTCCTGCGTCAGCCATGTGTCCGAGCCTTCCACCTGCACCATGCCTATGTGGTTTTCCTCTATGTACTCGCTCCAGTCCGGCATCGGTTCGTTTGCCCATGCGATAAACAATCTGACAAACATTCCTGCTCCCACTATTACCGCTACTACATCCCCTGCTATGCGCTTCAGCTTTCTTTTCAGAATTCGCTTCTGTCTCCTACCGAGTTTCAAATCGTCATGCACCTCCTGCTTACTTCTCGACTGCTTCCAGTCTCTTTTCCTTCCTGTTATAGAGGATCATCTCTTTCTCATCCTCTGAATGGAGCATATAGTCATCTGGGTTCATTCCCTTCTTGACCAGTATCTCTTTCTGATTCCTTGTCAGTTTCTTTGGCTGTTTCATATGCTCTCTCCTTTATACTTACTTGACTTTTACCAGTACCTCATTATGCTCTCTAGGCTTCTTGGGTCTGGCATGGAACAGGTTCTCCAAGGCTTTGAAGAGTAACTGTTCCGTTCATGCTCCCTGAGTATTCTTTGGGGTAGCTGTACTAGTCGCCTGCAGTGCGGTCTTTTTCATTCCCCGCTACCGAGTGTTAAATCGCACCCACGCATCCATGCTCTCGGTATTCTCTCTCTGCGTGTTTCTCATCTGCCTCCGAACCGTTGTTGTTTTACTTGGGTCTGCGTTCCCTACCCCAATTACGACAGCTATTCATGCAGGCTCATGTCCTGCTGCCGGAGCGATTTACTGCGGCGGCTCGCTCCTACCTATCGGTTTTTATCCTGGTCGATGCTTGCCAGTGTGTTTCTTCGGTATTCAGTTTTTAGGTGTGATGCATACGCATCGTTCTGTTTTTTTGGTATCTGTTGCCTGCACCGGGCAGGTGTAGTTGATTTTGCCATTGTCAGTGCTGCTTCGAAGCATTCCGCTTTCGTACAGGTGCTTCCTTGCGTATCTGGCACTCACTCCCTTTGTGCTACAGAAGTGATTAAACTCCGGAACTCTGATGCGGTATTCTCCGTCCTCTAGTTCCTTACCCTTGGTCAGTTCTGTTACAAAGGTATCTGTGTCAATCAGTGCGGCCTGCTTGTCCAGTGCTCTCCATTCTGCCAGTTCATCAAGTCCGTTGATGTCAACCTGTGCCTTGCTGAACACATCCAGTATCATGGGGATTCTTTCATCCGGGGCCGCTGCCAGTATCTTTGCTATCTGTATGGCAGTCTTGATATCCAGTTCTTCCATTCCACTTGCTCCTCTCTGTTAGATGGAATGCTGTGCGACCTCTGCCTTGTACGGTTCTCCACCTCTGGCGAGTTCACGGTACATGGTAGCCGAGTGGACACCGATTGCCATCGCCATCTCATCTACTGTTTTGCCCTGTGCGTTCAGTGCTTCGATTTTCTTTCTGTCCTCGAATCCGATGCGCTTGTACGCTTTTCTCGGTCGCTTATTGGTTGCCATTGCTCTCCACCTCCTCTGTTTTTAGGCAAAAAAATAAATGCGCCAGAGTGATTATTCACTCTAACGCATTTATCAATTTCTTATAAAAATTAAAAATGCGAAGTGAGTTATATCACTCATTTCGCATTTATCTTATTACTTCACGAATTTTTTTACTTTTTTAATTCTGATTTTTCGGATTATCCGGATCTTCAAATCCCGGTCCCCTTAAGTACGCCGGTGTTTTCGTCTCCGGCGTCAGCATTCCGGACGCGGCGGTAGTCTCTGTAACCG
>ULWV01007410.1_pt1 | contig 24323 bp, 20 predicted proteins | sample 1960651 | NCBI WGS metagenome assembly ULWV01 (sample SAMEA4835820, study PRJEB28245) | human gut metagenome | biome: gut microbiome; material: fecal sample | place: Denmark | collected 2008
ATGTGGGGCTGCCTTATTTTATGGTCTTATCAGAAGGATGGGGACATCATTCCTGCCAAAGTAGTTTATGTTCGCAATCGCAACAAACTTCAAGGTGCATAGCTAAAATTTATGTGCGAAGTTTGAGATAATAATATATTAAGCGGAACAGTGTTTATTGAGATTCTTTTTCAATAAACACTGTTTCTTTTTTTGTGTATCAGGAGTATAATAGAAAAAAAGTTAGATACAACTAACTAAAAAAATAAGAACAACCGCGAGGAGGGATTTTATGTTTTTGGAAATAAAAGGATTAAGGAAAAGTTTTGGAACGGATCAAAACCGGACAGAGGTTCTGAAAGGAATTGATTTCACAGTGGAAAAAGGAGAAATCTGCGTATTATTAGGCCCATCCGGTTCGGGGAAATCCACCTTATTAAATATTATAGGCGGAATTGACGGAGCGGACAGCGGACAGATCTGTATCAACGGAGAAATGTTGGAAGACATGAACGAAAAGACATTAACGCAGTACAGGAGAAAACATCTCGGTTATGTTTTTCAAATGTATAACCTGATTCCGAATCTGAATGTCAGGGAAAATATTGAGGTAGGTGCATATCTGAGCGATCATCCGCTTGATATCGAGGAACTGCTAAATACACTGGGATTAGCAGAGCATTGGAATAAACTGCCAAACCAGCTCTCCGGAGGACAGCAGCAGCGTACTGCGATCGGAAGGGCGATCGTAAAGAATCCGGATATTCTGCTCTGTGATGAGCCGACCGGAGCACTTGATTACAATACATCGAAGGAAATTCTGAAACTGATCGAAGATGTAAACCGGAAATATGGAAATACCGTAATTATGGTTACACATAATGATGCGATCAGAAACATGGCAGATCGTGTAGTAAAGCTGCGTGACGGACAGATACGGAAAGATTATCTCAATGAAACAAAGATTCCGGCGAAGGATCTGGAATGGTAAGGTGGTGAAGATATGAAGAATCCATTAAAGAAACGTCTGCCAAGAGAATTTATCGGAGATTTTGGAAAATATCTGGTGATTTTCTTATTTATGATAGGAACGATTGGATTTGTATCGGGATTTCTTGTGGCAGATGACAGTATGCTGAAGGCATATGATGAAAGTTTTGAAAAATATAATATCGAAGACGGTAAATTTGAAACGGCAGAAGAATTAGACGAAAGCACGATTGACGTGCTGGAACAGGAAGATGTAAAAATATATACCAATTATTATGTGGAAGAAGATACGGACTGCGACAGGGATGGCGATATTGACAGCACTATCCGGATCTTCCCGGAGCGGAAAGATGTCGATCTGGTCTGCCTGATGAAAGGCGAATGGCCGGAAAAAGCGAATGAAATCGCCATTGACAGAATGTATGCTGACAATAATAAAGTGAAAGTGGGAGATACGATTGAAACCAGTGGAAAAGAATTAAAAGTAACCGGTCTGGTAGCATTGTCCGACTATAGTGCATTATTTTCTGATAACGGCGATATGATGTTTGACGCGGTCAAATTTTCCGTCGCCATTATGACAAAAGAAGGATTTGAAACATTTGGGGATGTACATCTGCATTACAGTTACGCATGGACCTATAATGAAAAACCGGAAGATGATATTGAAGCAAAGAAAATGGCAGAAGATTTCATGAAGGTGCTGGCACAGAATACACAGATTCAGAACTTTGTGCCGGCATATCTGAATCAGGCCATTCATTTTACCGGAGATGATATGGGAAGTGACAAATCCATGATGATTGTACTGCTGTACATATTGATAGCTATCATGGCATTTGTATTTGCAATTACAACATCAAATACCATTACCAAAGAAGCGGCAGTCATCGGAACACTGCGTGCCTCCGGGTATTCCAGGGGAGAACTGTTAAGCCATTATATCTCCATACCGGTACTGGTCACTTTAATCGCGGCAGTCATTGGAAATATTCTCGGTTATACCGTATTCAAGGAAATCTGTGCAGGAATGTATTACGGCAGCTACAGTCTTCCGACATATGAAACCAGATGGAATGCAGAGGCATTTTTACTCACAACCATTGTTCCGCTGGTCATTATGATATTGATTAATGTTGTGATGATTTACCGCAAATTAACTTTATCACCATTAAAATTCTTACGGAAGGATTTAAAACGATCCAGCAATAAAAAGGCAGTAAAGCTTCCTGCATTTCCATTTTTCCAGAGATTTCGTCTTCGGATTATTCTGCAGAATATGCCGGCATATCTGACCTTATTTATCGGAATTATCTTTGCAAATATTCTTTTGTTGTTTGGAATGATGATGTCGCCTCTGCTGAGTCATTATCAGGATGAGATTGTTGACAATATGATTGCGTCCTACCAGTATGTTTTAAAAACTCCGGTGGAAACTGAAACAGATAAGGCGGAGACTTATTGTGTGACGTCTTTGAAAACAGAGGACAGAGAATACGCAAGTGAAGAAATCAGTGTATACGGAATCAATAAGGACAGTGCCTATATTTCAGAAGAAATGCCGGATGATGGTGTATATATTTCCGATGGCTATGCAGAAAAATACAGACTTTCCAAAGGAGATACCATTACCCTGAAAGAAAGTTACGGGGATAAGCAGTATGACTTTAAAATAAAAGGTATGTATAATTATCCGGCAGGACTGGCAATGTTCATGGATATCATGCAGTACAGGGAAGTATTTGATAAAGATGCAGGATATTATAATGGTTATTTTTCCAATACGGAAATTACCGATATTGATGAAAAAATGATTGCATCCCTTATCACAGAAGAAGATTTGACAAAGGTCAGCAGACAGTTAAATGTATCCATGGGAAATATGTTTTATCTGATCAATGTATTTGCAGTCATACTTTCTGCATTGTTAATTTATCTTCTGACCAAACTGGTAATAGAAAAGAATGCTTCGTCCATATCCATGGTAAAAATACTCGGATATGAGGATCGGGAGATTTCAAGTCTTTATCTTATGGCAACGACCTGGGTGGTAGTGGTATCACTGGTTATCAGTATCGTAGTGTCGCGTATATTTATGGGACTGATTTACCGTGAGATTATGAAAGAATTTACCGGATGGCTTTCATTATATATTCCGCCACAGATATATGTAGAAATGTTTATTGGCGGTCTGATTATTTATCTGCTGGTAGCAGTCATTCAAATGAGAAGAATTAAAAAAGTGCCGATGGATCAGGCATTGAAAGATGTGGAATAAATTATAAAAGAAAATAAAAGCTGCTAACTGCCATGTGGGAAACTATATGGCAGTTTTTGTATTAAAAACAGATAAAAAAGAAAAATAGATAAAATAAACAAAAAATAAAAGAAAAACTTGTAAAAAAATGTAAAATATGCTATGATAAGAAAAAATATAAGGAAGTATGAGGGGCAAATGTATAAATTATTTGATATTAGGCATGTAAAATTACAATTTAAAATCCGTTTTCTGGAAGAAGGTTATGTTCCGCAGGATAAGGTTTCTGCCATCCGCGGTGGAATCGGTGAAATGCTTCTCCGCATGAATTGTATCGGACGGCGTGACTGCGAGAACTGCAGTTTTCGCAATGAATGTATTGTGCAGCGAATTTATTACCATAAACCGGCGATTGTACCGGATTTTGTGACAGAAAAAGGAAATATGGGGTATTTATTTGAGTGTGATAATGCGTACAAATATGTAGAAAAGGGAACTGTCATGGAGTTTTCCATGCTGCTGCTGGGAGATAATATCGTAAACTTCTCAAGTATTCTGCAGGCAGTATATCAGTTTGGGATGTATGGAATCGGGAAAGAGGGTATCAGCTTTGAAATCATATCTATTGTAAATCACAGAAATGAATCCATTTTATATGAAAATAATGTCCGCATGGATCTGCTGTATCCGGATTATATTTCCGATTATATACAGAAAAGAATCCGGGAAGAAGGAATATCGGATCGTTACAGTCTGCGTTTTGAAACACCGTGGTCACAGAAATACCAGGGGAAATTCATCCATAAGATTTCCAGTGAACCATTTGTGGATGCGGTATACCGGAGATGTTATCTGGCACATTGCATGGAAGGAATTCCGATGAACAGGGCACATCCATTCCGGAATCAGATGCATATCACAAAGCAGAAATCATGGACGGATGGAATATTGAGATATTCATCCACGCACGAAGAGAAGATCGCATTAAAGGGCATTGCGGGAAAAGCTGTCCTAGAAGACGTAAGTGAAGAATTTCTGCCATATTTATTTGCGGCAGAACTATTACATATCGGCAAAAATACCAGTATGGGATTTGGAAAATATACAGTAAAGGCTATCGATGAATAATGGCCGGCAAGGAGGATTATAGTGAAGAAATTATTATTGATTATGGAAGTGTCACAGAAGCAGGCATACATTTTTAAGAACAAAGAACTGAAAAAGAACATCGATGCATCTTATACGATTGATGAAATTACCAGTTCCGGATATTTTAAAAAATATTTTCCGGAGTATTATAACGAAGAAAAGAATCTTGTATATAGCGGAGGCGGACACACCATTCTTGTATTTGATAATGATGTGGAAGAAAATGACAACACAGGCAAAGAAAATCAGGCAGTCAGATTTGCAAAAAAACTGAGCAAACAGATATTCTGTGACTATGACGGACTCGAAGTCTTTATTAAAATAATGGATTATGATGAAAAAGCTGAACCGTCAGAAAATATACAGAATTTAATGAAAAAACTTGAGGAAAAGAAAGCAATCAGACGTGCTTCCTTCCGTCAGGGAACATTTGGTATGGAAGTTTCAAAAGGAGAAGCTGAGAGAGTATTTGATTCGGAAAAGAAAGAAAAAGAAGCTGAACAGAGAAAGAAAGATGCAGAAAACAGAAGAGAAAAAAGAATACGGGAAGAAAAGAAAAAAATACAGGAGGAGGAAACTACTCATTATGAGTTGGTAACACAGCTGGAAAAACTGGGCGGCAATAAGGATGATAATAACTTCATTGCGGTTGTGCATATTGATGGAAATCTGATGGGAAAGAAAGTACAGGAGAATGATGAAGAGTTGCGTAAGATACTTGATGGAATATCAGATCCGGAAAAGAAATTGGATATGTACAGAGAGAAAAAACAGGAATTTAGCGAAAAGATAGACAAACTTTTTAAAGGTGCATATAGCGATATGCAGGATGCGGTGAAGAAACAGATAGAAAACGGAAATTTAAAGGATTTGTCACTGGAAGAAGTGGTAAATGGGGAAAAACAGATTAATTTCCCTGTACGGCGTATCATTACAGCAGGAGATGATATCTGCTTTGTATCAGAAGGAAAAATCGGAATTGAATGTGCGGTGGAATATATGAAAGCACTGTGGAAGCGGAGTGAAGGAGAAAATTCTGCCTGTGCGGGAGTTGCGATTGTCCACCAGAGTTATCCATTTTATAAAGCATATGAGATAGCAGAAAGCCTGTGTTCCAGTGCAAAGAAATACAATGCTTCACTGGATAAGGAAGGATGTGCCAATGCGTGTGCAATCGACTGGCATATTGAGTATGGGGAAATGTATGGAGGACTGGATGAAATCCGGAAGCATTATGTGGATGCAGATGGAAAATCAATCCTTGCAAGACCATACTTTGTGTGTGGAAAACCAGAATATGAAGGAAAAGCAGGTAACAGAACCTATGCTAATTTTAAGCAGACAATGGAAGAAATGGAATATGCACTTCACAATAAATGCGAGGATGAAGAAGATAGAATGATCGCAAGAAGAAAGCTGAAAGAGTTAAGAACGTATCTGAAAGAGAGCGAGGAAGCAGTGGATGCATATTTTAAGAAGAGCAGACTGGATCAGTATCTTACAAAAAATGACAAGAACTTTGATGTGATAGAAGTAATGGATACATACATTGGATTTCAGACGGAGGAGGACAAATAATGCAGGTAAGAATTGAATTATTAGAAGATGCATTCTGGGGTTCCGGGGAAAGTATTCCGGGAGCGGAAGACAGCAGTATACTGATGGATGAACATGGATTTCCATACCTTAGGGGAACAACATTCCGTGGTGTGCTGAGAGAAGAAATGGAGAATTATTTTGCATGGACGGATCAGGAAAACGCGGATTCTGAGACCGAGGTCCTGTTTGGCAGTGGCGGAATGTGTACGGAAGATGGAAGAAAACTCTATGTCGGTAATTTCAACCTGTCAGAGGCAGTGCGGGAAAGGATTCAGGGAACACAGGATGAAATTCGTGATGCCCTGACATATATGCGGTATTTTACGGCATTGCAGGATGGTGTGGCAAAAGAAGGAAGTCTGCGTTCCATCCGTGTCATCCGGAAAGGATTAATCTTTTATGGGGAAATAAAATGTGCCAAAGAAGATGAGGATACCCTGGAAGAAATACTTGGTTATGTGAAATGGCTGGGCGGTATGAGAACCCGTGGACTCGGCAAAGTAAAAATCAGTAAAATGGGAGGGAAATAAGTATGTTTATAGAATATGAATTTGTCAATGAAGAACCGGTTAAGATAGCGGATATTTATCTAAGCAAAGAGGGACAGACAGCAATTTGTAATTATGTGCCGGGAAGCAGTATCCGCGGTAGTATCGTGTCATTGCTGGCGGCAGGGGAAAGCTTTGAAGAACAGAAGAAAATACTTTTATCAGAAAAGACCTGTTTTTATAATGCCTATCCAATGATTTGGAAGGAAAAAGAATATCTAACCGCCATTCCGACTCCAAAAGGCTTTTATGAAAATAAAAAACAGGATGGAAATCTGGAAAACAGAGTAGCAAAAGATGATGTAATTCCCGGAAATAAAAGGGCTGCGGTCGGAATGTTTGCAAGAATCAGCGGAGAAACATTGCAATACATGAGCGTGGAAAAAGGTGAGGCTCTGAATGTAAATATAGAAGAGCAGAATGTGTTCCGCAGTGACAGTATCTGCAGTGGATATCATTTTAAGGGATATATCCGGGTAAGCGATAAAAAGACAGCAGATTTGCTGATTAATTTATTAAATAGCGGAAATTTCAGATTTGGAAGCAATCGTTCTGCAGGATATGGAAAAGTGAAAATGATTTCTGCAAAATATATGGAAGCTGGAAAACGTCCCTATAAAGAATTTTCTGTCAACGGACAAACGGGCAGTCCGATTTATCTTGTGGCAGTATCACCATTTGCAATGCGTGGGAAAAATGGAGAATTATGCGGAATCAATGAAAAAATTCTGGAAGAAAAGCTCGGTGTGACAGGCTTAACCATTGAACAGGCCAGTACGTCTGTCGTAAAAAAGAGTGGATTTAACCGCACCTGGGGAATGAGGACACCGCAGCAGAGTATGTATGAAGCAGGCAGTGTGTTCAAAATTAAATTTGATGGAGAAATCAGTGCAGAAAAAGTCCGTGAAATAGAGGAAAACGGACTGGGAATCAACAAGAATGAAGGATGTGGAAGAGTACTGATTCTCAAGGATTATGATAAAATCAGTAAAAAAGAAAAAGTTGAGAGCAGACTTGCAGGAACACAGGAAGCAAAAAAGAAAGAACTGACAGAAGATGATAAAAAAGTATTGGAAATTGCCGCACAGGGAATGTTAATTCATAAAATTGATCGGGCAATGAATCATTATGTCGTAGAACATCCATTAAAACTGGGAAGTGCATCCAGAAGTCAGGCAGGAATGGTGCTGGCGATGTGTAAAGCATACCGGTATCAGCCACAGGAAGATAAGTTTAAATCTTACTTCGAACATATTCTCAAAAAAGAAGAAAACAGAAAGACACATGATGGTGCCGGAAGTCAGAAGCAAATTATAGAAAAATTTCAGATGATTTTGGACAATAACTTATTTGATACTCTGGGAATTGCGGAAACGGAATGCTGCGGTGTGCCAATCGAAGAAATTCTGTCAGTGAAGCAGAAATATATTTATAAGATAAGATTAATCGAAGAAATGATACAGTACAGAAACAGACTGGATAAAAATGGAAATAATTCGGAATGTTCAGGAGAGGAGGAAGAGTAATGGAAGAAAAATCGATCAAAGCGAAGTATACAAAAATATTAAAATATGAAATAGAAGCAGAAGCGGAGTCAGCACTGCATATCGGAAATGGAATGAGCGATGAAGGCGAAGTGCTGGTTGATGACCGTACAGGAGAACCATTTATTCAGGGAACAAGCGTTGCCGGAGCATTTTTGGAAGCAGCGGATGAGGAGCAGAAAAAATGTTTCGGAAATAAAAATGAAAAGAAAGATAAGAGTAAGGAAAAGAATACCAGTAATAAGGGAAAAAACAATGATAAAAATGACATTTGGGGAAATAAAAGCAGACTCACATTTTCGGATGTCCATTTTAAGGTTAATGACCGTTTGAGACTGGAATATCGTACAAGAGTCAGACTGGATGCAAAGAGTGGGACAACGGATCAGGCAAATAATTCTGGACAGCTGCACAATATAGAACTCATCAGTGCAGGAGCGGAGATGACATTTGATATTTACCGGTTTTTAAAACCGGAAGAAAATGAAGATGAACTGGTGGAGGAACTTCTGGCAGCACTGGACAGACAGGAAATTCTGTTGGGCGGAAATGTGACGAATGGATGCGGAAAGGTAAAACTGACCAGTGTCAGGAGAAGCGAATATGATCTGACAACACCGGAAGGACGAAAGGACTGGAGCGATGAAGGGAAAAACAAAGGTCAGGAATGTCTGGGAGAAATCCGGAAGATAAAAAGAAAGTCCAACAAAAAGCAGCCACTCAAATTCCGGCTGGAAGTTTCCTATCCAAACGCAATACTGGTCAAAGGAAATTATGTCAATGAAGAATTGCTGGAAAAACAGCTGGACACGGAATTTGAAGAAGACGAGAGCAGAGTGCCGGATGCCATGAATATCGTAAATGGCAGGGAAGAATATATCATACCGGCTACCTCGATAAAAGGTGTATTCCGTCAGAGAATGGAAGCAATAGAGGAACATCTTGCACAACCCTGCAATAAAGAGGATAGGGAAAAAACAACAATATGTGAACGTATATTCGAGGACAGACCGGAGATATTCTTTACGGATTCTGTCATAAAGGGAAAAGTGGTGCGGCAACAGATGCGTACCGCAATCAATAAGTTCACCGGAGCAGTAAAAAATAATGCATTATTTTCAGAAGCTATTGTAAATGGAGAGGGTGTAATAGAGATAGCACTTTCAGCCGGAGGGGATGGTAATGAAAACAATAAAATAGATGAACGAAAAGAAAAGGCGGCAGCTGCATTGCTCCTGTTCACCTGCAGGGATTTGGCAATCGGAGCAATATCACTCGGAAGTACTTCCTCCGTGGGAAGAGGATTCGTCAAGGTATCAAAGCTTGAAATCACACATGGAGAAGAAATCTCAGTTATTGATTTTGAAACACAGGAGCAGACAGCGGAAAATAGTTTTATCACGGAATGTATGGAGAGCTTAAAGGAGGAACTGGAATATGCGTAAAAAATATGATTCAGCCAAAGAAGCCATAGAAGCCAAAGAAACAGAAAAGGAATATACATATAAATATGCACTTATCTATCTGATGAGCGAAGTTTATCTGGGAGAAAATAACCGGAGTGACCTGCCGTTTGATGAAATTCTGGAAGCAAGATTCTTTGATGAAAGTGGAGAGTTACATATTTATAATGAAGAGGACTGTTGGTATAGAAGTGAAATCAGGGATGATGGAGAAGAAAATACCGAAATTTATAAAGAGATTTATCCTGTAAGCGGGGAGATATTTCATGAGCAGGAAGAAAACGGGCCAATAAGACTGGAAGTCTGGAAATATCTGAACTATGATGAGGATGGACAGATTTATGTAGAGCGGACAAGATGTGCAGGAATTTTGACGGAGGGAGGAAAAAAGGATGAATAATAATGGAAGTAAGTCGAATCAGAAAGGTAATAATGGAAATTACCAAAAATATGTAGGAGCACCATATAATTTTGTGTCATTACCAAAGAGTATAGTAACAAGAAGAAATAAAGAAAGTGAATTGCCGGATCATCAGAAAATTTTAGAAGTGTCTGGAGAGGATAAAATGTATTCGGGAGAAATCGAATACTCTATTGTTCCACAGACAGATATTTTTGTTGGAGGAGTATCTGAAAAAAATAAAGATGGAAAAGAGATACAGAAATTTTATCAGGTAGCAGATGGAACTTATGCGATACCTGGAAGTACGGTCAGAGGATTGTTAAGAACTAACACACAGATACTGGGACTGGGAAGTATTGATGATGATGTAGAAGACTGCCGTTTGATGTACCGAAAAGTTGCAGTATCAAATGGGAGATTAGCTACTACATATAAAGATGTAATAGATGGAAATGCAGAGGGCGATCAGAAATCTAATGGAGTCAGGGCTGGATATATAGAATGTAGAAATGGACACTACTATATTTATCACCCGAGGATGGATGAAGATAAAGAACTTCCGAAAGGAAACTATTATACATTAAATGAGAAATATATATTTGAAAAAGTAGAAGAAGCATATAAGAAAAGAAAAACCAATCCATTTGTACTATTGAAAAACTATGATGATAATATTTCCATACTTCAATATAAAGGAAAGTCAGTAAAAGAGATGGAAAAAAATGAGGAATATGTTCCTTTTTATATGAAAGTATCATACAAAATAGAAATAAATGAGAAGAAAGAACCAATGGTTACTGCGGTTGGAAAGCCAGATGAATACGAACGAAATGGATATTTGATGGGAACCGGAAAAATGAACAATAAAAAGGTATTGTATGTTATTCCAGAGGCAGATAGAGAGACTGGGAATGAGTTAGAACAAGACGCAATAAATGCATTTAAGATTGATTACAATGCAAAAGCGAATTTGCTGGGAACAACGGCATATCTGAAAGTTACAGATAAAGGAAGCAGAAAGAAATGTATAGAGAAAACAAAGGAATTTTTTAAGCTTCCGAAAGAAGGAGAGATACGACCAGTATTTTATGTTGAACAAAAGAAAGCTGGAAACGAAGATGAGACAGAGATAGCTTTTGGATATGCACGAAACTTGAGAATATTGTATAAGCATGGGATTAAGGAAGGAATTCGAAAGGAACACAAGAAAGAAGAAAGAATATTTGATTATGCCCATAGTATGTATGGTTATACCGTGGACAATAATGAAAAGCGAGGTTATAAGGGAAGAATATATGTAGAGGATGCAAAGTTGCGGCCGTTAGATGGAGAAAGTACTATAGAAAAAGAAAAGGTAAAGATAGTATTGGGAAGTCCTAAACCGAGCAGTTATATGGATTATCTTTGTCAGGACAAAAATTATAATGATGATGATTTTGAAATCAGAGGCTATAAACAATATTGGCTAAGAGAACATGTGGACGAACTGCCTCATACAAAAAATGATAATATTACTTCGGATTTTTATCCATTAAGCAAAGACTGTGGAAAATTTACAGGAAAAATCAGATTTAAAAATCTTACCAAAGATGAATTGGGATTATTATTGTGGACGATACGTCTGGAAAAAGGAAAACAGCAAAATATAGGAAAAGCAAAGGCTTATGGGTATGGAAGAATAGTAATGGAGATAGAAAAGTTACAAATTTATGATTATGAAAAAATGTATAATCTTAATCAGTTTTGTTTAAATCCATTTGATGATTATTCAGATCAGGTAGAAATGTTTATTGAATATTATAAAAAATATCAGTCAATTTCGAAAGATAATTCAAATCACCGGTCTATAAATGAATTCTTTATGATGAAAGATGCAGACAAGATGCCAGATACAGACAAGATTAAATATATGGAAACTAATGATTATAGGAATAGAAGATATGAATTGCAAAAAGTAGATAAAATATATAAGAGCAAAAAGTCATGATTTGATGGCATATTAAAAACTCTAAAGAGAATTAATTGAGGGATAATGAAAGAAAGCCTGTGATTCAATAGAATGGGCTTTCTTCTATTTTCTGTGATAGTGTATGGAAAAATTTTAGAACTTTGCATTATTAATTGTTGAATAAAATTGAAAATGGACTATTGAAAAATAGTTGGAAAGATGTTATTATAAGTATGTAAAAAGTCGAACAGAACAAAACATAATGTGTCTAAAATATGAATGGGGAAAAATCTCTGCTCAAAATAGTAGAAAATAGAATTGTCTGATAATTACTTACAAAATGGAGACTGGAAAGCCAGTAAAATCAATGGCTGCAGAAGCATAGCGTAGAAAAGGAAGAAGCCCGAAGTAGGGCATTGAAACAATCAAAAGATAATCTTCTCATGATATTCTCCTTCCTACTGTAGAAAAGGAAGAAGCCCGAAGTAGGGCATTGAAACAATATAGTTTTTCGCAATCATCAATCAAACTTCTAAGTAGAAAAGGAAGAAGCCCGAAGTAGGGCATTGAAACTGCATTGTAATTGGATGCGGAGTCGTGTTTAACACACAAAGTAGAAAAGGAAGAAGCCCGAAGTAGGGCATTGAAACACACGGGTTTTATCTGTATACGGAGTTTCAAAAGGCAGTAGAAAAGGAAGAAGCCCGAAGTAGGGCATTGAAACATTGCGTGGAATTTTCTGAATTAATATATGCTATATAAGTAGAAAAGGAAGAAGCCCAAAGTAGGGCATTGAAACAGTTTATGTGCCATCATTACGCCTACATCCTGATATGTAGAAAAGGAAGAAGCCCGAAGTAGGGCATTGAAACATAGAATGTAATTCATTGATATTACTCTCTAATGATGTAGAAAAGGAAGAAGCCCGAAGTAGGGCATTGAAACGTTTCAATATTAATCTGTTCCATAAATTAGGGCCTCCGTAGAAAAGGAAGAAGCCCGAAGTAGGGCATTGAAACACATAAAATTCTCCTTCCTACTCTCATTAGTTTGAGGTCGTAGAAAAGGAAGAAGCCCGAAGTAGGGCATTGAAACATGAAGTCGTTGACAACTATGTCCCATACCGCTTTGTGTAGAAAAGGAAGAAGCCCGAAGTAGGGCATTGAAACAAGGTTGTCTTGATAATGTTTTCCAACTGCGTAGATGCGTAGAAAAGGAAGAAGTCCGAAGTAGGGCATTGAAACAGAATAGCGTTAGTCTTTGTATCCTGAGCGATATCTGTAGAAAAGGAAGAAGCCCGAAGTAGGGCATTGAAACAAATCTTTTTGAAAGAAGGAATGTGTTGGCTGATGAAGTAGAAAAGGAAGAAGCCCGAAGTAGGGCATTGAAACATCTGGACTCTTACCGCATGGACGGAATTTTTTTCATTGTAGAAAAGGAAGAAGCTCGAAGTAGGGTATTGAGACAGAACAAATTTATAACGATATGGTACCTTTGAATCTAAGTAGAAAAGGAAGAAGCCCGAGGTAGGGCATTGAAACCAGTTGAATATTCATATCGCTATATTCATAATCAATAAGTAGAAAAGAACCAAGCCCGCCATAGGGCATTACCCGAGGAAATTCCACATTCAGGAGAGGGGCAATATATCAAAAATACGGGAAGAAACTTGTGGAGTGATATGAAACGAATGAGGTTCGTGGAAAGGAGAATTTATGGCAGATGAAACGAAGAGAAAAACTGCGGATGAGACAGAGAATCCGTTACAGATGATGACGGAGCAGTGGATGCAGTTGGAGAGAAAGACGACAAAGCAAAGAGAAGCAGCGGATTTATTTTATGAAAAGAAATTAATGAATTTGATTGAGGATAATTTTATAGCCAGAAACAGGGAACGTGTGGAAGAAGAAGTGGAATATCTGATTATGTCAGTAGGAACTTCTTATGAACCGCTCGTGCTGAGCATAAAATTGTTAAATCCACAGAAGATTCTTTTTCTTTGTACTGCTATCACGGAGAAATATCTGGATAAAATAGTAAAACATTGTAACCTGCCGGTGTCCGCTTTTCAGAAATGTATGGTTAGTGAAACCGAACCGATGGATATTTATCGGGAAATAAAGAAAGCATATATTGAGTGGGGAAAGCCTGAGAAACTGCATATTGATATCACGGGTGGAACAAAAGCAATGTCAGCGGCAGCTGCTATGGCGGGAGCAGTCATAGATATCCAGCTGATTTATGTTGGAAGCAATCATTATCTTCCTGATTTCCGGAAACCATGTCCGGGTTCAGAGACGTTATTTTATATTGCTAATCCATTGTCTGTTTTTGGTGATTTGGAAATTGAGAAAGCATTTACTTTATTCCGGAAGAAAAATTATTCGGGTGCGAGAGAAAAACTGGAATATTTAAAGGAAGTAGTGCCGGAGCCGAATATCAGGCAGCAGTTGAATTTTGCATATTTACTGGCAAAGACTTACGAAGAGTGGGACAGTTTGGAATTAAGCGGCGCATATCAGACTATTTTGAAATTAAATAAAGAATTAAAGAGAGATAAACGGATAAACAGCAGATTTTTACTGATGGACAAAATCGATATATTAAAACAGCAGGAAGAAATCCTGGCAGCATTAAGCGAGATTCCACAGTACATTGCAGAAAAGAGAAATGCAGAATTATTGCAGAAAGAAAAGTACATTGTTCCATTGATGTTCACCATGTGTCAGAATGCAATGATTCGTGAAGAACAGGAAAAACTGGATATGGCAACATTGCTTTTGTACCGGTTGTTAGAAATGATAGAGCAGAAAAGGTTAGCCGGATATAATTTATATGTTTCAAAGATGAATTATAAAGAAATAAAAGTAAATACACAGATACATCCGGAATGGGATGATATCGACGCGAAAGAACTCTTCAGACAGATAAAAGAAAGATATCTGGATATGAAAATCCAGTTGTTTGGAAAAACCGGAAATACCTATATGCCGGAACAGATATCATTGTTGGAAGGGTTCATTTTATTGGCAGCTCTTGACGATGAGATGTTAGTCAGGGGAAATAGCAGTGTAATAGACAAATTAAAGAGAATCCGGGCAATGGTGTATTTGAGAAATAACAGTATTTTTGCACATGGACTCGGACCGGTAAGCCAGACAGATTATTTAAAATTCAAATCATTTGTATTGGAGTTATTCAGAGAATTTTGTGATATTGAGCAGATAAATTTCGCTCAGTATAATAGCAAGATGACCTGGATAACTCCTTTTGATTCTGTTTATTATTCCGGATTGGAGGGAAATTAAATGTCGGTTCTGTATGTAAAGGAGCAGGGAAGCTGTATATAAAAAAGAAGTGAGAGGATCGTTGTTACCAAGGGACAGATGACTTTGTTGGAAATACCGCTGGCAAATGTTGAAAACATAGCAATTATAGGAAATGTACAGATTACGACGCAGGCATTGCATATGCTTTTACTGCAGGGAATCGATGTGAATTTTTTTACTTTTTCGGGAAAACTATTGCAGCAATATTTATTTTTCAGCATTTGCACATATGTTTCAGTGTGAATTTGAATTTAACGGAAGAAACAGAAGACCGCCCAAAGATCCTATTAATGTATTGATAAGTCTTGGTTATACATTTCTGACAAAAGAGGTATCATCGGCACTTGATGCGGAATCATTCGAGATGTATCTTGGATTTCTGCATGGAATCCGTTATGGAAGAAAGTCACTGCCTCTTGATATTGTGGAAGAATTCAGACAGCCGGTAATAGACCGGTTTGTAATTACCCTGTGTAATAAATCCATGATTAATAAATATGATTTTGAGCAGGAAGAGGAAAGAATTATTCTGAATGAATCCGGATTTCAAAAGTTTTGCAGGGAATATGAAAAGTATATTTCCGGAGCAGGAGGAATAAATTACCGGAGTCTGATACGAAAGCAGGTTCAGAATTTAAAGGCGGCAGTTATGGAAAAAAGAGAATATGTTCCCTACAGAATGGAGGAAAACCATGTATCTGGTGAGCTATGATATAGAATCGGACAGATTAAGAAAAAAGATATCAGACACGCTGGAAAATTATGGAATTCGTATTCAGTACAGTGTGTTTGAATGTGAAATAAGCGAGCAGCGATATAAGAAAATGTACCGGGAATTAATGCTTCTGATGGAACAATCTGAGGATAATGGAAATATCCGCTTCTATTATATCTGCAAAAACTGTGAGCCAAAAAGCAGAGTGATTGGAGATTCCGGAAAGAAAGATACAAGATTTCAAAGAGATGATGTAATTATTATCTGAAAGGAAGTGGGGCAATGAGTTTGTATTCAAAAATAATTGATATACAAAAATTACAGGCAGCGTGGAGAAATGTAAAGAAAAATAAACCTGCAAGAGGAGTGGATGATGTTACCTGGGAAATGTTTGATAATAATATCCGTGAAGAATTAAAACAGCTGAATATTGAATTAAAAAATCATGAATATCATCCATTTCCGGTAAGAATGGTAAATATGTATAAAGAAGAGAAAATACGGAAAATAGCATTGTTTTCTATGCGTGATAAGGTGGTTCAGCAAGCCACGGCACAGGAACTTACGCGGATATATGATGCAGATTTTTCTGAAAATACCTATGCCTACCGACCAGGAAAATCGGCATTGTCAGCGGTAAAAATAATAGAGGATATGGTAGAAAGCGGCGAATATCCATGGGTTGTAAAACTCGATGTCCACCATTATTTTGATGAAATTCCGCATAAATTACTGGAAAAGAAGCTGAAACAGAAAATAAAAGAGGAAGATTCACTGGAATTAATTATGTACTCTGCAACGACACCATCGCTGCAGGAAGGCGGAGAAGTAAAAGAAAAAACTGTAGGAATTTATCAGGGTTCGATTGTTTCGCCAATTCTCTCTAATATTTATCTGAATGACCTGGATCACAGTTTTGATGGCAGGGAAATATTCTATATGCGGTATGCAGATGATATATTGATTGCGGCGAAATCAAAAGAAAGTGCGATGCAGGAGTGGAAAAGAATCGAAGTGTATCTGGAAAGTCTTGGTTTATCGCTGAATCAGACAAAATCAAAACTCGTAGAGTATCCGGGTACATTTGAATATCTTGGTTATGCATTTTCGCCAAAAGGAAAAGTAATTCCGAAAAAAGCAGAGGAAAATCTGAATGACAGGCTGGAAATGATGTGGCTTTCGCAGACAAAATTGACATTTTCAGAAAAATTGAAAAAAGGTGCTGAGATTCTGGAAGGATGGGAACAGTATTTTAAAAATAAGAAAAATATTGGGAGCATATACGAATATATGATTGTTTTGTATATGACACAGCAGAAGAATGTTGATATAAAATATCTGTTGGTTGAGCGTAAAAAACTGCATAATGTAAATCCGGAAAATATGAAATTTCTTATTGAATACTGGAAGAAAAAGGAACTGCCGGATATGATATTGTACGAATACGAGGATTATTACAATGTGGCAGGGATGGATACTGATGTAAAAATAGAAGATATTTATAAAAAAGAATTGCTGGATGAATATGAAAAAATGCTTCAGAATCAGCAGGAGGAATCCTTACAGAATATTATGCAGATTTATTCCGATGTTACCTGCTACCATAGGGCGGCAGTATTTATGAAACTGGCTTCTGAGCAGAAAAATCATAAAAGAGATATGGTAATCATTCAGCCACAGACAAAACTGGATCGGAATCCGTTGAGCCTTTCGGATGAAATGATTCATGAATATATGGACAAATTCGTTGGGCGGGAAGATACTTATGTTTCAGAGAGTATGGGAGAAAATGGAAGACGGTGCTGTGAGCAGATGGCAGAACCATTGACGGAAAATGTATTAAAAAGACATTTTAAAGGAGATGATACGGTAGGTACTTATGTGCAGAGAAATAATGGAACATGCAAGTTTCTGGTAATAGACATTGATATTTCCAAAAAAGTATTGTTGTCCATAAGAAACACACCGGAAAAAATGCAGGAATATTTGCAGGCTGCGGCAGGTGTGGCGGTGGAGTACAGGAAAGAATTAAAGCATATGGGAATACAGGCATATATCGAAGACAGCGGATACAGGGGATATCATGTGTGGGTATTTTTTCAGGACTGGGCGCAGGTCCGCTATGTAAATCTGTTTGAGGATATTTTGGAACAGAAAGTAAATAAGACGGATGACAGTGTGACCGTAGAATACTTTCCAAATAAAACACATTCAAAAGCAGCAGCTGCAAAACAAGCAATAAAACTGCCTTATGGATATCATGTAAAAACGATGAAGCAGAGTTATTTTCTGGATGAAGAGTTGCAGCCGGTGCAGGATGTAGGAAAATTTATCCGTCAGATAGCCTTGTATACACCGGCTGCCCTGAAAAGTATAATTGCAAAATACAGTTCTGCACAGGAATTAAATCAGGAAGCTGCATCTGTAAATGTGGATGAAAATCTGGATGACTTTGGAGAGATGAGCGAAAATATCCGGATTGTTTTACAGAAGTGTAATCTGATGAGGTATCTGTGCCAGAAAGCAAGAAAAACAGGGTATCTTACCCACTTTGAGAGGCAGTCACTGCTCTATGTATTTGGCCATATGGGCGAAGAAGGAGCAGACTTCTTACATCAGGTTATGAGTTTTACTATGAATTATCAGTATCAGGTTACGCAGAAATTCCTGAATAAAATACCGGCAAAGCCAATCAGCTGTATTAAACTCAGGGATCAATACCAGAAAATTACTGCGGAATGTGGATGCAACTGTAATTTCAGCAGAGTGAAAAATTGCTATCCATCGCCTGTTCTGCATGCAATCAAATCGGGAAATGAAGAAAGCAGGGAAATCACACTTCCTACAAGCAGAACAATCACAAAGGAAAAAGAAAGCAAAGTATGCGAAGAACTTAATATCAATAAAAAAGTACAGGATATAGCCGGTAAAATTCTGGAAATGAAAAAGCAGAAAAGAGGAATCGACAAAGAAATAACAAAACAGGAACGGGAATTAGAAAGAATATTTAATGAAGCAGGTGTTGACTGCATGGAAGTATCATTTGGTATGTTAGTAAGAAGAAAAACAGCGGACGGATACGAGTGGGTAGTAGAATTGTAAGTGTAAATAAGAAATTACTTCGGTTTGGGGCAAAAAATTTTTTGTCCCAGACTGATGTTCACGAAGTGTTTTACAAAAAGCGATTTTTGTAATTTTGCAATAGGACATATTTTAGAACTGAAAGTTTTGTAAGGAATAATTTGCTATTGCAAAATGGCAGGTATCATGTTAAGATAAATATGTCAGGGAAAACGAACAAAATAGAACAAAATGTGTCTAAAATATGAATAGGGAAAATAGCATGAGAAAAATGGTTTAAAATCAAATTGTCAGATAATTACACGCAAAAACGGATTTGCAAAGCCAGTAAATTCAAGGGATGCAGAGACATAGCGTAGAAAAGAAGAAAGCCCGAGGTAGGGCATTGAAACACTCATAAGTGTTTTGTTCCCCATCGCCTCCACCGTAGGTAGAAAAGAAGAAAGCCCGAGGTAGGGCATTGAAACATACTTGTTTGGCATAATTTCCTCCATTTCTTGCCACCTCGTAGAAAAGAAGAAAGCCCGAGGTAGGGCATTGAAACTTTATTTCCGTGAAAATAATCCTATAAGTTACTATAAGGTAGAAAAGAAGAAAGCCCGAGGTAGGGCATTGAAACTTACAGGTTGTTTGATTCCGCTCATAGCTTCAAGCTGGTAGAAAAGAAGAAAGCCCGAAATAGGGCATTGAAACAAGCTAACACTGATCATATGATCCTCCATTTCTCTGCGTGTAGAAAAGAAGAAAGCCCGAAATAGGGCATTGAAACAGTTATCCCATGTCGCAAGTACTCGTAAAACTGTCCGGTAGAAAGGAAGAAAGCCCGTGGTAGGGCATTGAAACACATTGATCTTGGAATCATGAAGTGCGATTACTCTATCGTAGAAAAGAAGAAGCCCGAAGTAGGGCATTGAAACACGAATTCTCTTTGTTCTTACATCTACATTTTCTTTTTATGGAAAAAAGAAAGCCCGAGATAGGGCATTGAAACCAATTTCTTCCGGTGTTTTGCTTTGCAACAAATAACGTAGAAAAGAAGAAAGCCCGAGATAGGGTATTGAAATACACTATATACATACGCAACTTCCTTAACAATTTCAACCTAGAAAAGAAAGCCCGAGATAGGCTATAGACATAAATTAGATATTTATAAACAATGGAGAAAGTTTTTTTGATTGAGTCGTTAAGATAAGGAGAAAAAATATGTTAAGACCAACTGCAATAAAAGTCTTTTCGCAAGAAGATTATACATTGCGTATAATTTTCGATAACGGTGAAGAAAAAATCTTTGATGTAAAACCATATATTAAAGGATTGGTATGGAGAATTATTATTTAAGTATCAAAATATAGAAAAAAGGGATAGTACAATAGATATAGAAAAATCTGATAGATACAAAAAACGCGGGGAAAATGACCTGGTTAGTCATTTTCCCACGCGTTTTTTCTGGCCTGGAGGGACTGGATGATTTGCTGGCGAAGCCATTTTGGTTCGATAACGATGGCAGAACTGCCATATCCATAGATCCAGTTAGAGAATTTACTGAATCCGTATACGATGTCTTCGTAGTAAAGAAAGCCATTTTTTTCATAAAGATTTCCATTTGTCCGGCATTCAAGATCCCGCCGGACTTTTTCCCATACACGCCCTTCCTTGTAGAATTTAACTTTTACAGATTTTGGAGCGTCGTGAAAAAGATTTCCCCATACATTAGGAGCTATTTCGCATAATTTGTGTTCCATTTCTGCATTGTCAGGAGCATGGTGTCTTGTATCCAGATTAAGACGGGCAATAAAATCAAGCCGGAGGCTTTTTATCTGGTTATTTTCAAAATAAAGAATGGAGTACAGATTTTCATCGGTGTCATAAGTGATTCTGACTGGGTGAATATGATATCGATTAAGGTTTCCTTGCTGGGAAATATAGTTAATATTTACATAATATCCATTTTCAATAGCTGCGTGAATATCACTAAGTGTTTCATTTAAGCGTAGGTGTTTATAATGATGGATGGAAAGATAACTGTCTTTGATGGCATAAGGGTAGGTTGAAGTTTGTATAAACTGCCGGAACTGACCAAAGTTTTCATCTGAACTCAGGTCATCAATGTTCTGAAGTGCAGAAAATACGTCCGGAGAAAGTGAGATTTCATAAGTATCAATTGATGTATTAATGTAAAGTGGAATATCATCAAGAGTACCTTTCATTAAGAGTTCTTCAAATTTATCCGGAAAATGTCCTGACAGTATATGTTCATAGAGCCCATCAATATCATATTGTTCATTTATTTTTTCGTATTCCACAGACATATCATTAAAATGTATTTCGTGTTCCAGATTAAGTGACTCTTTTTTTGACAGACTGCTGTACCATTGAAAGATACACAGAAAATCCTGCCGTATAATTTTGCACGGAATATTTGTCAGTGTATGGATTTTGGACATACTGATACCGAAGGTTTCGATGTTGTCGTCAAAGTCATCCTCCGGGAGTGAGAGAAGTGAGTAGTATGTCTGTATGCGGGTATAAGGATTGTAATTATTCATTGTTTGTCTCCTCTTCATATCGTGATAATGCCTTTTCTACAGATTCTTCCATTTCTTTTTTTAAAGAATCCGGTTCTAATACATGGGCATTTTTACCAAATGTTCTTAGATATCGTTTGAAATCAGGAAGACCGCTGATTGTGTCAGTATAAATAATAGATTCATTTTCTGATGTCATTTTTGAATTGCTGCGTTGCTTTGTGAGATATTCTAATTTCTTTTTTATATTGGCAACATCATCGAAACGGACACAGACATTGACCGGTACTTCTGTGGAAATACCAAACATATCGCGGAATAGTTCTTTAAAATATGCAGAATCATAATAATCATGAATCATATCGGTTTCTGTGGCTTCTAAAATAGAGGATACATTAATTGTAGTATTTTTTTGTTCTCCACGCATGGATTTTCCCAGAATATAGAAAGTATCCTTTTCCGTACTGTAAATAATTTTTCCGACAGCCAGCTGTTCGGGGATGATTTTTCCACTTTTGGTTTTGTATTTAATAAGTAATACTTTATGCATGTAGTCCAATGAGGTTATTTTTTTTAGATTTTCTGTGGAAAGAGAGCGGCCGTTCATTTTCTTTCCGTAAATCAGATAATGATCGTAGTCAGGGGTATCATGATTAAAATAGCCAAGCAAGAGGCAGGTGTCCTGGTAAAGCTCATGTAATTCTTCAAAATAGGGATTTCCTGGCGAAATATTGGATAATATATCATTAAAAATCTCCAGATTTGCCCGGTTTAGTTTCCTGTTTAACGGAATATTTTTTGTGGTAAGTGAGAAAATGGAAGTACCTTTTTCGTTCTTTTTTGACTCTTCAATATCCCCATTTTCTATAAGTTCCTTTATTAATTTGTTAAACTGCGTCAGGGCAATATCCATGGACTGCCTGTCAGCGGGAGAATCTGAAGTTGCCAGGGGAAATGAGTCATACAGTGCATTGCGGCTCATAGGTCCATTTTGTAATTGTGTCATAATCAGGTTTTTCCGTAATATGGTCAGTGTTAATGGAAGGTAGCGGATAAGGTCGGCAGCTTCATTTTGTTCTAAAGAATAAATAGTATGGTTGTGTTCTGTATATTTATTAAGGATACAGCCTTTTTCCTGTAAAAGCTTCAGATAATTGTAGGCACTCTGACGGTTACAGGAAATCGCGGACTGGATGTCGCTTATGGACATAGTGCCTTTTTCCATGAATGCATTAACCAGAAGAGCCAGGTTTTTACCTGTTTTTTCAAATTTTGATTTCATAAATTTCTCTCTATCCTCCTATATGTATATATTTTGCAGGTAATTCTAATATGGGTTGTATAAAAATTATGAAAATATCTGTATTATAGTATATATATCGGCAGGAAAACCGGTAAAATAAAGTAACTACGATGAGTTGTACAAAAGTTATGAAAAGCTTATGCTATAGTATGTATATCGGATGAAGGACCGATGAACTAAAGCAGTTGATATTAATGTTCAGAAAAAGAAAGAGAGGAAAAAGCAATGGAAAAAATGCCTAATTCAGTATGTTGGAATATTACAAGCAGATGTAATGATAAATGTCAGTTTTGTTATCGGGAAAAGAATTCAAAAGAATTAAGTTTTATGGAACAGAAAAAAGTGATTGACAGGATTGCGGCAAGTGGGATTCAGAAACTTACTTTTGCAGGTGGAGAACCATTGCTGATTTCCGGTCTTGAGGAACTCGTGTTATATGCAAAGAGAAAAGGACTGATTGTGTCTATGACATCAAATTGCATTTTAATGACACCGGAAAGATTACAGTTTTATTTTGAAAACCTCGACTGGCTTACGTTATCACTGGATGGTGCAGATGCCGGGGTACAGACAAAGATGACAAGAAACAGCGGACATGCAGATCGCATGATAAACATTTTAAGGGAGGCATCCAGGAAAGCAGACAGAAAATGCAGGATAAAAATTAATACGGTAGTAAGTCAGATAAACAAAGAAAATATAAAAGAGATAGCTGATATTGTCATGAAATATCCGGTAGCCCGCTGGAAATTATTTCAGTTTACACCTATTAGGGGAAATGCCAAGGAGACAAAAGAAAAATTTGAAATATCGGAAAATGATTTTATGGAAATTGCAGAACGTATGAGGGCAAAGCTTGAAGGTGGAAAAACAATATTCAGTATCAGTGACAGCAATAATATCGAAAATGCGTATTTTGTAATATTCCCAAATGGAGACATAAGAATTTCAAGCGATGGAGAGGACCATTTCCTGGGAAACGTATTGAGCAGAAATATTCAGGAAATCTGGGCAACCGGAGGTTACAGAAAAGAGTTACATGAAATGAGAACCGGATTTATATTAGAAAATAAGGAGATGGCAGGATGAAAGAAAAAGTAAAAGAGAGTTATCTGAAAATGTTGAAAGCGAAACTGGAGGAGGAGATAAAAAGTTATGAAATTGCAAAAAAAGATACGATAGAAGCGGAGGGACGCATGGTTACACGATATGATTCCACAAAGACAGAAACCGGATGGCTTGCAGCCGGATATCTGGAATTAGTAAATATGCTGAAGAAGTCGATCGAAAATTTCGAACAGGAAAGGCGCTATATTAACATAGGAGATTTGGTTACCATTGATTTATTCCGGAATAACAGATGCGAGGCACAGGAAAAGATTGTCATATCGAAGAAAGAAAAGGAGTGGGATGAACTTGCCTATGATTTATTGGGAAAAAACAGTGATAATATATTGCAGATAAGAAGGGAGAACAGAAACTATGGAGTT
>ULWV01003215.1_pt1 | contig 23606 bp, 35 predicted proteins | sample 1960651 | NCBI WGS metagenome assembly ULWV01 (sample SAMEA4835820, study PRJEB28245) | human gut metagenome | biome: gut microbiome; material: fecal sample | place: Denmark | collected 2008
TATCTATCAACTGTCTTGTAATTTCCTTTTTCTGTCACATAGGATAGATTTATCTTATAAACAGGTAATGTGATTTTTGTTTTTAAGAAATTTTTAGGATGAATATTTTTTAATTTTTGCTTCAAATCTTCATCAAAAATTTCAAATGTATCAATTCCAGTCCTCAATGAGCAATTTTCAAAAAAATCACTTGGATGCACTACTTTTCACCACCTTTCTGATATTTTGTTCTCTTGTTTGTTGGGATTCCAATAGCCGAATGGCTTAGATATGATTAAAAATTTCCGAATGAAAGATTGGTTTGCTTAGAAATATCTCTTTGCATCATTGGATGTATGCACATCTTCTGGGGTTATGATTACATTGCGAGAAAAGAAATATCTATTATCAATATTTAAAACATACATAAAAGTCATGTTTTCAAAATTGTCAACAACTTTTCCAGCCATATGACCAAAAAAAATCTCATCTTTATCCAATGGCTTAAAACAACATAATTTACCAAGTTCAATGTCTGCTTTATTATCTTGAAATCCATAGCTATTTGTGTATGTTTTCTTTTCTATTTGTTTTTCTGTTTGTTTTGAATACTCAAAAGCTCTCAACTCATCTTTTCCAAGCCATTTGATCCATGCGCCGCAATCATCACAATAAAGTCCTGTGTTATTACCTTTTACTTCTGTATGTAGTGAAATACTTCCACATTTTTTACAACAGTTCTGATACATAATTTCACCTCCAATGTATTATTCTCCAAACTCACAAGTGTCACATGTCGAGAAATACTTATCGTGGTCTATGCAGCATTGTGGTCTGTTGTCGTATTCATTAATTTCAGTAATATCTTTCTCATCCATAATTGCACCACAATTAGGACAATACTTTGATTTCAACTTCTGGTTCGCATAGTTTAATTTATATACTTTCTTATGACAAACTGAGCAATATACACCTTCATTTGCGCATTCATCTAATGCGAACCAATGACCATGCTTCCTATTCTCTTTCTTAAAATTTATATAAAGTGGTTTACATCTACATGTCAACATAGATGCAATAGCCATTCCGTGAATGATAGCCATTTTACATTGATTGTTATCTTTAAACACTGTTGAATCAACCATTTTGCTAAATTCATCTGAAGCGATATAATCCAATACTTTCTGTTGTAATTCAGTTGAATCAATAAGTGTCTTGTAATTAACCATTTAATACCTCCTTTCAAAATCCAAGGATGTGTTGCTTTTCTGTGAAGTTACTCAGATAAAATCTTCTGGAACATATCATCTACTGAGTCCAACAAGTCATATCTCTTATCAAATGCTGCTGTTGAGCTTCTTGCAAATTTACGCTCTACCATGTCGATGTAATAAGTCATCTTGCCATCATCGCCCATATAAAACTCATTCCACTCTTCATCAGACATCAATCTTCTTACATTCAACTGGTCGATTGCAAGATTATCAAAGCTAACAACCTTAAATTTTTCAATAATATCTGCAAGATTTTCATATAACCAATTCTGCTTTACAACAATGTTTTCGTGGTCTTCTGAATAAAAATCATCACCACGTCTTAAATGCTTATAGCCAAGAATCAGTATCTTCAGATTATTATTCTCCAAAGTTTCTACATCCGATGGTTTTAATACTCCGTTGATTACATGAATGACCGCATTTGGATATTGCTTAATGAGTTCAATAAAATTCTTTGTTGGATTTACAAGCGATACGCCAAGACCATAGATAAGTTTTTCATCAACAAGCTTTCTGATTAAATCCTGTTTCTTCTCAAAATGAATCTGATTTACAGTCATATTTGCAATGACTTTCTTCTCTTTGAGTTTTTCTAAGAATGGAATTAAATCAGGATGACTTGTAGCATCACCACCTCCAATGGCAACTTCTTGATAAGGATGTAAAGTGTCAATGAATTTCTCATTCAGAATATCTCCAAACTTACCATTTGTTGTACTACCCTCATGACAAAATGGACATCCCATATCACAATAATTCGTTATTTTTATATCCATATTTTCTGCATGATCTGGAATAAACTCATCATCTTCTGTTTCTCTGATCTTTGTTCCATCGCTCAAAATTGTGGTTCTAAAGTTTCCATTTATGTATCTTCCTAATAATTCCATTCTTAAATCCTCCTAATCTAAATCAACCATCGTATCCATATTTACCAAACGCAACAATTTTATCTCCACTTTTACTTGTATATCTATTTACAAATGTTTCAAGATTATCGCACTGCCACTCCTCATAGGTTTTAGCATCCTCGTCTACAATATTGTTCTCTTTTGCGTATTTGGTATAATACTTTTCTTTCGCAGATTCTGACAAGTCTGACCAATCTTTAGAAAATTCATCTTTGTGATTTTCATAGTCTTGTGCTGCATATTTCTTATCATCATCTGATAAACTATTTGCTTTTACAAATGACTCATAACCCCATTCATCAAAAAGAAGTTCACCATTCTTCCACTGTTCAAATTCTTCCTCACTACACATTGTAAGTGAATGTGTGCTTGATGAATTAGTTTCATAAACTACACGTCTAATCTGTCTCTTCATAAATTAATCCTCCGTTCCATATGCTCTTGGATACTCATGATCAATAGCATCCAAATTAATCAATCCACTACGTTTCATATCTCCAAAATATCCATATTCGTCACCATCTTGAATAACAACATACTTCTTATTTGTCAGATATTCCTCTAATGATATATTCTCTTTTTTAAGGAAACCACTAAGTATATCTACATCAACATATCCTGTACATGGCTTCTCAAAATGAAAATATCCATTGTCAGTTTCCCAATATTCGATTGTATCAATTCCCCAATCCTTTTCTTTCTGTTCAAGCCATTCGTTAAACTCGTCCTCTGTCTTACCATATTTCTCTGCATAATCACTATCTTTATTCTCTGGATGATTTTTATCAGCGACTGAATCTGAAATCATAGGAACAACAATCTTTTTAAGACCAGGAACATATTTTAATGCAAGTGCTTCAAGCTTCTTATAATTCTCGTCATTATACTCACACACTAATGAAGCACAAGCATACAACCATTTATCATGGAAATTACCCAAAGCTCTAAATGGACTTCTGCCAAACTCCATATCATAATCCCAAATATGCCATTCGCAATCTTTCTCGCCAGTTTCTTTGTCGTCCCACAAATGAAAGTCCCTTGCAATCTCATCTGGTGTATAATGCTCGTTATTTTTCATAATACAAAGCGAATGTTGGCTACTTGAATTTGTCTCGAAAACACCTCTACGAATCTGTCTCTTCATTTTTTCTTACCTCCTTGCTTTAATTTTCTCTCTTTTAACCAAAAGAAACCTGAATTTACTGTTATTACATATCATTCAATTCTTTATTAATATCATTTTCAACTTCTCTTCTATACTTCTTTTTAAATAATCTACGATTCTTCTTTTTCATCTTTCTCCAACCATTGTGATTATTTGCCCAACAAGCACAATCATGAGAGAACCAAGATTGATGATTTTCAGAAAATTGTCGTCTTTTAATCTCTGATCTCATAAAGCTCCTCTACTTACCATTCCCAAGTCCAACTTTATAGTCGTCCTTTACATCAATGGTTACTTCTCTCTGAAATTTTCCTTCCTTATCATAAAGTGATAAATAATATCTGTTACCACGCTGCTCTAAGTCAAGATTCTCATTCTCGAATAATAATATTCGTCTCTGTTTCTGTATTGGATTATCCTCTATTCTTATTGAGCCGACTTGAATTGGTGAAGTAATTTCTTCAAGAATACAACTAATATCATCGTCCAGCCGATCATCATCTTTTGTATGTTTATCAACTGCTCTAATAACATCTTTCTCAAACAATAATCTATTCTCCATTTTAATATTCTCCTTTCCACTCACACAATTCATAGAAATCGTTTATCTGGTCATCCAGCTTTCTAACCTTGTTTCTCAACTCACTCTCTTCTTTCTTACTGTCTGTTCTCTGACACCTCTTCCATAATTCATCACGCTGCTTAGTTAATTCTTCATATTTATCCGATACATCAATCTCTTCTACGACTGAAATCTCAATCTTCTCTCCGCAGTGAGGGCAAAATTGAATTGGATAATTATCTGTCTGCTCATACTCATCACCCCAAGAGTTAAATGTTTCGGTGTATGAATTACAAAATTGAGGAATTATATTATCATCTGAATCTCTTACTACTAATCCAAAAGTATCGTTGCATACCAAATCTTCACCTGTAAATACAATAGCCTTATCATTTTGAATTTCATCACAGCAATATGTAAATGGCTTATGCTTATAAGAATGAGTATCATTGAATTTTAATTTGATTAATTCTATCTTCATATATTTATTCTCCTAAACATCTTTCACATAAACAGTAATACAACTTCCAATCTCACCACTCACTTTTGGGAATACCATTGTAATACTATCTATGTAATATTCTTCTCCGTCTGTATCAATGACATCATTAGTATTGATTATTAATGGAATTTCGTTTTTTCTCATATAATCTAGCGTCTTAAAAACTTCTGATATATTCTCCACTTCTGTATATCCAAGAAGTTTATAATCATCATATCTGTCGCTAAAACCAACAATTCTTATATGCAAGTTCTATACCTCCTTATATTTAGTTATTCTCTCTTTTTTATTTTGGAAAACCGTGTGTAGAAATGCTCTTAGACAAAATTAACAGGAAATGCTTCTTTAATTAGACTTTTTATTTTCATTTTTATGTTGTAGATATTCAAGAAACTCCTCAATCATATCTCTATCATCATCAGACATAACCTTTTCTGGTTTCTTAGTCTCAGATAGTCTCTCCATTAATTTTTCAATTTTTGAATTGGTATCATCATTTGATAAATTAACAATTGTTCTAAAAATGGTACATAATTCATCTGTTCCATCTAAATAATTACGCCATATTTTATCTGCTGTTTCCTTATCTGTTGCAGATTTTAAATTTTCATAACTCCAAGCCATTCCCTGTGCTATACCTAATTCATAAGCTTTATACATTGGTGTCTCTTTTGAAATATCTTCCCATTTTTTCGCAATATAATTACTTACCTTATATTTACTCATGCTCTTATTCTCCCATCTGATTTACAATACTCTGTAACTTGTCAATAAATATCTGAGCGTCCTTTTTATGTTTAAGCTGCTTAATATCAGCAGGTACAAAAGCCAATATTGCTTCACCAAAAACTTTATTGTCAGCGTATAAGTTCATAAACTGGCACATAGTCTCGACATCAATCCAATCTAAATCTGGTTGAAAACAAATCACATCATCCTTATGTGGATGTAGTTTTCTAACCTTAATAAGTGTCTGCTTAAATAATTTCTTTTTCTGTCTCTTATTCATACTGTTATTCTCCTAATTGCTCATTCTATCTTTGTCATATTCATACATTGAACAACCTTCACAGTGTAAATCTTGTTCTTTGCAATTTTCACAGTCAAGACATCCACCATAAATACCACCATTTTCATTCATCTTACATGTATTACATTTACAAGTTTCACACGATGTATCCAATCAATCACCTCCTCAAAAGAAACGTGGTTTTACTTGGCTTTTTCAATCTCTGAAAGCCTTGATTTTAGAGCATTTCAGAGATTAAAATTTTACAAATTATTAGTTACACCTCATTATTCTCTTTTTTGTTCTCATACATATCGAAATTTTCACACATGTCACCTTCAAGAGAAGACCACTTGTTGTCGCAAGACTTACACTTATCATGTAAATTATTCTCAGCAAGCCCTTCTTCACAAATATCTACAATGTGTTCACACAATTTCTGTGGTATCACACTTCGCTCTTTTGCACCTTTTAATCCCTGTGTGCCTGTCCTACTACCTCTTGGAGCTGATACATGACACGGATCTCCATTCTTACACATAGGCAGAAATTTTGGTTTCTTGGCTTGTCACGAAACTAAGTAACAATGTAGATATAATTTTATAAGAAAGGAAAATATAGTCTCATGAGTTAAAGGTGCGCACCACTATTGGTAAGAGACTATTAAAGTATTAGAGTTATTTGCTGGTACACGTTCAATTGGCAAAGCTTTTGAAGCAAGAGGTCATGAAGTGTACAGTGTAGAATGGAATAAAGATTTTGAAAACATTGATTTATATGCAGATATTAGTCAAGTAACTGCACAAGATATTTTAGAAAAGTTTGGTCATCCCGATGTTATCTGGGCATCGCCTGACTGTACAACGTTCAGTATTGCTGCAATAAGTCATCATAGAAGAAAGAATCCTGAGACTGGTAATCTTGATCCAATCAGTGATTATGCAAAATTCTGTGATGCAACTGATCAGCATGTCGTTTCTTTAATCAAAGAATTAAACCCAACTTATTATTTTATCGAAAATCCTCGTGGTGGTATGAGAAAGATGACTTGGATGCAAGACCTTCCACGATATACGGTTACATATTGTAAATACGGTGATACTCGGATGAAACCTACAGATATTTGGACTAACCATCCGAAACCAAAATTTACTGTGCTTTTATTCTCCATCAAATACGATGCAATGCTCTCTAATTGCTTCTCTGATATTTTCGTGTAACTCATCCAGATCCCATCCATCTGCATGTACGAATAAACAATCACCACCATCTTCTGTAAATGGTAATCCCTGCGCTACCCAAAATAAGTGACTATCATCAAAACCAAAATCTTTAAAAATATCGCAATTATATAATTCTTCTAATTGCTTTTTAGAATATTTATTCTGCAAAATCTCTCGCTCCTTTCAATGTATTATTCTCTTAATGTGTATATTTACTTCTTGGAAATATTTCTTCAAGATCAACACCATATCCAGCAATAACTTCTTCTAAGTCGATACATACACAATCACTACAAATTCTTGCTTCAATTCCACCTTCATCAAAAAGCGAATAGCCAAAAATATCATTCAATCGTTTGACAAATTCATTAAACCAATTAAGATTAATCCAAACATAAAACTCTGTATTACTAACCCATCCAAATTCATCTACATATGAAATGTCAATGTCGTCTTCTTCTGGATTGATTAGTAATTTATATAGTTCTAATTCGTAATTTTTTCTCATCTGTCACCTCCTAAATTACAAAGAAACTTCGGATTCTTGCGCTTACTTTTTATCTGTAATCTCAAATGGTACAATTGACTCTGGAATATAATTAACCTCATACTTGTACTTATTCACTTCAGCACCACCTAAATCCTCAATGACATACATCGTATCTTCATTTAGTCCAATAATATGTCTCTTATATGTACCATCTTCCATCTCTACAACAAGCGTCACCTGATCATTTGTCGCATCCTATCTACTAAATGCACCAATCATTTCAAACTCAACCTTATCGGTACGAGTGTTAATTACTGCAAATCTTCTAAGAACATTAAAGTTCTCAGCTTCCTGTTTCATATTGTATGTAACCTTTTTTGATTCTGTTTCAAAAGCACACCCAGTTAATGATGTTGCTACCATTCCAACGGCTAACATTACTACTAAAATTTTCTTTTTCATATAATTTACTCCTTACTATCTCAAAATCTTACTTAATCTCTTCATAACTTCTTCGCAAAATCTGTACAAACAAGTCTTCTTAAATGCTATTCTCAAATCATCAACAGCTTATCTATATTGCTGACGTAATTCGTTGTCTATCATACTATTCCTTCTTCTCAATAATAGTTACAGTACCCTCAAACACTCCAAAATTTGATGACTGTTGAAATGTATGTGTCTCCGCAATGTCGTCATCTGTCATAGGTCTTGTAAGATACCATAATGAATCATCTTTCCATGTAATCTCTTCAAGTTTCTGGTTTGGTTCAAGCTCAATTGTTGTTGATCCACCAAAATCTTTTGTAACAGACTGGCATCCAGTTATTCCAAAACATAATGTCAATCCTAATACGACCGCTAAAATTTTCTTCTTCATATGGTTTATTCCTCCTATCATCTAAATTTTTTCGTAAGTCTTTTCAAAAATATCTGGCTTACAAGGATATACTTCACCATTGACACCTAAAATTATGTAATCACCATATTCCGATTTCATTGTTCCCTCCAATGTTTTGATATGACATGTACCGTCTTCATGAATTACAATAGTATTATTTGATACTCTATCCATAAACCAATCTGGCAAAGAATCTTCAATCATATATCTAACTGCTTCGATCACTACTGGTTTCTTTCTGTATTTCATGTTGCTTACCTCCTGTTGTTTTATTCTCCTTTAAACTTGATGCCATTGCTTTTTATTGTACTTAATTAAGATATTATTCAAATCGTCTATAATGTCATCACATATTGCAATTTTCCCACGCAGATACCCTTTATCCCAAAATCCATACTCTGATAGTTCACTATCATCTGACATTTGAGAAAGTTGCTTCTCATATCTTAGTTTTCTTTTTTCATATTTTTCAATTAATCCCATTTAAACCTCCAAGGAAATCCAATTTCTTATGCGCAGTTACCCAAAATATTAAGCACCTTTTCTTCGCATTCATCTTCGTTCATATCTGCAATCAAAGATACTTCCTTCATTAATTGCTTAAAATTTGCCATAATAAATTGATAATCTTTGACATCTAAGTTTTCGTTTATATCTTCTCTCAAGTGATTCTTATTAAGAATACTTCTGTCAATATATACCTTTTTATTTAAACTATCTTTCAGCGCAACAATATCCGACTCCACTAATTCTTCGTCTACATTAAGTACTTCAATTGCTATGGATTTTGTTACCATTAAATCACCAATGGAAAATACATTATGGTCAAATCCAAGTATCCTGCTAATCATATCAAATAACATCATTGCTCTGCTTTCCTGATTGGAGAGTTTCGTATCAGATAAATAACCTTTTACTACAACATCTTCCTTTAATTCAGAAATATGTAAAACATTATCTGATTCCTTCATTGTTTTTAAGATTGAAGTTTCAACATCGTTCCTGCTCACAATAATTTTTAAATCATAATGTTTTGCTATATTCAATTTATATTCATACTGTTCTACTTCATTAAAAGCTATAAAAAATACTGGTTCTTTTTCTTTTAAAATTACTGAACCTTTCTGCTCAATCAAATCTTGTTCTTTAATTTCTGGAATTTCTACATATCCATCTCTACTTGAATAAGATCCTTCATGATATATACGTCCTTTCGCCTCGTTAGGTCTATTCTGCAATTCAGGGATTATTGTTACTTCTTGCACAAGCTGTTCATTTTGTGAGGCTGCTTCTTTTCTTAAAAACAATTCATATCCTTTGAAACTATCAATATTTTTATCTTTTCTTCTTGCAACCGCTACCCCTTTTAAATATTCTATATCTTCCTCATTATTACTTTTAAAAGTCATAAATTTTATAAGATTTTTCACATTCTTTTTATTCACATAATATCCAATGCAAGATGAGTAGTTATTTATATCTTCGATTCCTTTCATTAACAAGGAGTTACAATATTCTTCTACATACAATTTAATCAAATCTCGAAATGCATTCAATTTTTCATCTTTAATAATGTTTTTTCTATCAGGTGAAGTAAGATTTAATGTTTTATCACCTACATGCAAGTCTCCTTTTAAATAAGGCAAGTTTTCTAATTTTGAAACTAACCTACCTTTATAGAAAACATTAACATTGTCTCCCCAACTATAATTACCTGCAAGAGCAATCCATCCACTGCAATCATTATCTTCTATTGAAAATTGATATTCACTATCATCTCCCTCAGTTAAATCTTTCTTTTCAACTAATTCTCCATTATAATAAATATCTAATTCATGAACATATTTGCCAAGTATTTTTACTCTTTCTTCAATATCCCAACTGTTCGCTGTTTCAAAATCAAAGTTGTTTAAAACAAGTTTGAAACCATCATAATAATCATCCAATTCTTCAACTTCAATTTCTGTGTTACTGGTTGCAATCATTTTTTCTACATCAAATGTAATATATGTGTTCCCAGAATGAACATTGATTAAATTACTGACTGTAATATTACTAAAAAATCCCATGCCAAAAGGATTTTCAGAACTTCTCACATTCTCATCCCAACCACTTTCCGCAATAGAAAATAATGCTTGTGGATTTGTTAAAATATTTCCGTTGTTTTCTATAATCACTTTGTTTTCATATCTATCAATTGTAACTTTAACTTCTGTTGCTTTTGCTCTTTGGGCATTTTGCACATCTTCGTCAAGAAAGCAATATATGTCCTTAAACGTGCTTTGCCTTAATAGTTTTAATTGATTGATAACGTTTACTTTTAATTCAACCGCCATTACTATCTCCTTTTCTCCCTATGAAATCTATGATTCATTGGCTTTATTTAGCCGTTTGTAGTGGTATATTTACGACTACTGGATGTGAACCTGCATCCACTATCCCATTGGCAAAAGCCTTTGGGAATACCTTTTTCATTATCTGATAACTACCATTTACATCTGCATTAATATATTCTCCTTTCTCACTCCGAAACAAGCCTCTATAAATTCTTCTATCTTTATTGTAATTTTTCTCAATTGGTTCTTCACCATCGAGAAAAGATGTACCACTTGTATAACTTTCATTTGTTTTAATGAACTTAATTCCTTCATTCTCACATTTATATTCAAGTCTTTGTACGATATTTAAATATGGTATAGATACAAATTTCTGATTAACTCTTTTACCCATATTAGTTTCTTGCTTCCAGCCTGAGTTATATCCACAAACTAATGTGTCAATATTATTGTTTTTGCAAAAATCTACTACCATTTTTGTTGACTTCTGAATATAATCGTTTACTTGATTATTCCTTTTAGTCGTAAATCTCTGCATTTCGTTTGACCAATCACTGTCATTTCTCAATTTTAATGCCGATCTCATTTCTGAAATCTTCTTATTGTAATACTGATTAATTGATTTTAACGGTTTACCATTTATTATAATTGGATTTACACCACAGTTTGTTGTAATGGTCATCAAATTATCAACACCTAAGTCAATTGCAGCAATTCTTTCTGTTACTATATTCTCCGTTTCAGGAACTTCTATTTCATAAACTATTTCCATAACATAATGATCAGCTTTAGGAACAAATCTGCATTGCATCAGTTTACCTTCAACATGAGTTTTAACAGTATATCCACCAAAAGGTTTGAAAGAAATTCTAAACTGTCCATCTTTTAATGAGCATTGTATATTCTTCAACATATATACTTGTCTACCATCTTTGGGTAAATATTTTGGCAATTTTGGCATTCCCAAATACTTTGATGGATTCTTCTTCCAATCTTTAATGGCTTTAAAATATGATTCCCATGCTTTGCCAACTAACTGAATTGTTTTCTGAGCTGCTTGTGATCCACACTCTTTATAACAATCCATTGGCTGCATAAGTTTTTGTACGTCATAAGCACTAAGTTTGTTACCATTGTTTATAAACTCCTGTCTTATAATGTAATTCGCTTGATTATATACGTTCTTCGAATAGAAGCAATACTGGTCTATTGTTTTGTATATCGAGTTATTCTTTTTTATTTCTTGTTGTTCAATTCGATTAACTTTCATAAATTCTCCAAAATAATAATAATTATAAAATACCATAATAAATTCGTATCAGAATAGATGGTTTATTACTTTATAAATCAACATAGTTCTAACACTTTTCTTAGTCCTTCTTTTACATAGCCTTGGGTTTATAACCATATAAATTAACATAGTCATAAAACTGAGATTATCCATTTGCTTCTTCTCCTGCACGGGTTTACTATCCTATAAATTCACATAGTCATCAAACCTCAAATATGTATATGTAATTTACTTGATATTCTTGAAGTTTTAAGTTCAATAGACGAAACCCCCGCCTACTATCCAATTAATTTCTCTTTTGGAATACTTGTTACAGGATAAAGTCTTATCTATCCTGTATTTATATATTCTCTCTTTCAATTACATCATTACTGCAATTTCAGATACACTCATTACGAGCCAACACAAAGCCATTGCAGACCATGTAAATTTTTGCATCTTTTCTTTTACAGAAACAGCGTTTGCAATGCTCAAAATAACTAATGCAATGTGCATTATCAGTAAAATCACTGTCTCACCTCCTAAATTTTTCACAAGAAATTCCGCATTCATTGGCTTTTTATCCGCCATTAGCAATTACATATTTATAATTACAGGGTGTGAATATGCACCCACTATCTCATCTGCTTTCACATTTGAGAATACTTTACGCATTATTTGAAATGCACCATTAACATCAGCATTTATATATTCTCCGTTGTTACTTTTAAATAGTCCTCTGTGAACTCTTCTTGATTTGTTATAATTTTCTTTTATAGGTAACTCATCATCTAAGAAGGAAGTTCCTGAAGTATAAGTCTCTTCTGTTTTGACCAAAACAATGCCTGTTTCAACACATTTATATTCTAATTTTTGAATAAAACTCTCATATGGAATTTGTGTAAATGATTGATTAACTATTTTAGACATATCTGACTTCTGCTTCCAACCGTCATTCTTTCCAATAACAAGTGTTCCTATATTATGCTCGACACAATAATTAACAATCCACCTGCTTGCACAATGCATAAAATACTCCATCTTGAAATATCTTTTATTTGTAAGATTCTGCATTTGCTTAGTCCAATCAGATCCATTTACGGTCTTTGCAATACTTCTTAAATTAGAAACTTTCTTATTCCAATACTGATTATAAGATTTAATTCCTTTGCCATTTATAATAATAGAAGATTCTCCTATGTTATTTACCATTGTTACAAAGTTATTTACTCCTAAATCAATCGAAGCAATTCTGTTTCTATCCAAATTGTTTTTACATTGTTTTTCATCGTCATAAACAATTTCAATAATATAACAACCACCTTTTGGAACGATTCTTGTAGACAAATGATGACCTGTAACTTTTGTACGAATTAAATTGTTATGCTCTTTCATTCTCTTAAAAGCAAAATACAAATAACCGTCTTTTACTTTCGTTTGCATATTAGTTAAAGTACAAACAAATCTACCGTCTTTCTTTTTATAAGCTGGTATCTTAGGTTTTCCCAAATATTTTTCTGGATGAATAGTATAATCTTTAACTGATACAAGAAATGATTTCCAAGACTTACACAACGCTTTTGTGACCATCTGTGCTGCATTTGATCCAAGTTCCATAAAAGCTTCTGTATGTTTTAGCTCCTTATTTAAGTCACCATACTTCTTAACTTTCTTTGTCTCAAAGAATTCTTGGCGAATTGTATAATTGCATAGATTATACATATTCTTTGCCAAAAAACATAAGTTATCGCAAGCTAAATACATTGGATGGTTTTTGTTTATTACATGTCTTTCAACTTTATTTATATTATTTCACCTCCTCTGTTATAGAGAGTCAATAACTGACTCTCTATTGTATTATTCTCTGTGCATATCCTTGTCTTGTGAAATCTCTTCAATAATGCAAATGGAACTGCTACTTGTCATACTCCCACACTGAGTAGTAATAGTTGGTGCAATATCCGTAATTTCACTACAATTATACGGATTAAACATCTTTGGAATATAACCATGTTTTTTATAAAACTCGGTATATTTTTTATTAACATAACTGCTTGAAGTTAATTCAAATTGTATATTCTTATTCATTATTCTCTCTTTCTATAAGATAGAGTCCAGTACAACCACCTAGACCTCCACCATTTGTCGTAATAGAACAGGCAACTCCTTCACTACTGTAAACTCTGTATCCTTGTTTAAAGTTCCTAGATAACTGTTTGCCATTATCCAACCATAACTTACTATCTATACCACCAACAAAAATCAATTCATTTGGTGTATTTTCTGAATTTTTCATCTAACACCAACTTTCTACTGTCATAGATGTTTCCCATACCATAACCATGAGTACAAACCATTAATGTGAAACAAATACCCTCTATTCCTATAACTCTACCGCCAATAAGACTATTCTCACTTACAGTTCCAATTCTTTGAACATCATTTTCATAAGTTACATTTAGAATAGAGGGCAAATTAAAATTTTTTGCCACCGTATACAAGTAACTGAACCCACCAGCATTACCTACAGGCTGTGCTAATAAACACATTGCTACATGATCTGAATCATATACTCTATTACCCTGACGAAATTGCTTCCCAAAATTTATTTCACCGACACCACCAACTAATTGTGGTTTATCACCACAAGCAGAACTTAATCCACTTGTGGCTGATGAAAATTTACCATCTTCTCATCTGTACAAATATATGTATTGTCATACTGAGCCTTATATAAATGCTCAATCAACAAAGAGATGCAAGTTGTCACTATACTGTTACCGCTTTGTTTATATCCCTGAGTATCAGACATTCCAACTGCTTTACAGTTCTCATAGTCAATATCATCAAATCCCATGAGCCTGTGGCACTCTTTTGGCGTAAGCTTTCTCACAACTCTTAAATTGTCTCTCTCAACTTTTGGTTCTGTATTACCACCATCATAAGTATGCATAGCTGGTGCAATTCCATCTTCGCTATATACTCTGCGAGACTGTTCATGCATTCTCTGAAACTGTTCGCTGCATAAATCAGCAATATGTATTGGTTCGTTTGAATTGGCAAGAATCTGTTTTGGCTGTTTATAATCGGTCGCAACTAAAGTACCCATTACTGAATCCTGCTGATAAACTAAATCTCTCTGACCGATAGTTCTGAATTCAGGTTTTGTAGTACCAACAATATTCTTTTCAAATTTTGGATCTGTTATCTGAAGTCTTTTCTGTACTTCATCAGATAAGAAATATTTCTCCAAAACAGTATTGTTTGTCTCTAATAAATCCTTTAATCTGATTCCTGTATCAAAAGGCTGTGGAAATTCAAAAGACTTGGTATCAATATCCTTACGAATAGAGATACAGAAGATTCTATTGCGATTCTGTGGAATACCTGTATTCTTTGCATTGATTGTCTGATAATATGAGTTATATCCCAAGTTATCAAGTCGAAGCAACCAATCCTTAAAACTGTCAATATACTTCTTTGATACAAGAGCATCTACATTCTCCATAAGCAAATACTTTGGTAATGTATTATTCTCTTTTGCTTTTACAAGAAGTCTCTCAACTTCATACAATAAACCTGAACGAGTTGATTTAATGTTGTGACTACCACAATTAGGGCAAGTATAACGAGTATCTACATCTAATTCTGATGGATCATATCCACAACCACAATCATGACATGTCCACTTTAATCCTTCCTGCTTACCAGCGATGGAAAGATCGGTACATGGCGTTGAGTATGTAAGTAAGTCGCAATATGGTAAAGACTCAATCTGCATCATATCACCAAGATTATGTGAAATATGGTCTGCTAACCAATATTTCTCAATACCTTTTATCTTGTTCTTCTTTCGTGAAAGCTTTTCCCAATCATACGGAACATCTTTCTTAAAATCATATCCAAGTCTCTTATCTGTAAGCTGTCTTACCATTTCTTCTTTGCTTGGATAATCTTCATAGTTTTCAATCATTTCATTAGTCAAACCGCAATGAATTGCAGCATAACTAACTACTACTTCTTTGTCTAAATCTGCTGTTGCAATCATATTTGCATTGAAGAGATGAGTATTATCAATTCCCTTCATCTGCGCACCAATGCCACTGCAAAGTTCAATTACACTTAACTCACAATAATTATTTTTTTCTTTATTCTCTGTCAAAATCCTTTAATCTACAGAGATTGCGCAATCATTTATACCTAGAATTTACTGTTAAATCCTTTCATTTTTTATATTATTTTGTTGTAAAATCACTCGAAAATAGACACGTCTGCCTAATCGAATGAAAAAAATATTTCATTACTTTATTTTTGTTTTTGGAAATACTTGAACGAATGTCCAAGCTAAGAAAATTTTCTATACTATATTATTCTCTGTTATAGCTTTTGCCACAATCCTTTTCTTCTTGTATCATCTTTTAGATAATCATACTTCGCCATTCCGATTGATTCATGTTCCAACACTCTAAAAAGTGCTTTGAATGGGTTTCTACGACACGCTGATATATTTCCTGCACTTGCAGTAAATCTTACACCTTCTTTAAAATCAAAGTATAATGCTAATTCAATGTGAGTTTTTGCTTTTCTATCATTTCTCCATGCCAACGGAGACTCTGCATTTTTTGAAAATAAAATCTTCTCATAGGTCTTAATTTTTCTCACCTCTTTTTTGATAATTTGGCTGATCAGCCGTGAATAGAATTACTTCTATATTAGATTATTCTCTACTTGAAACTTCTTTAATTCATCTTGAATCATCTTCTGTATATCTTCTTTGTCAAAAGATATATTTGCAACTGGAACAACATTTGCACTTAGATTAACATCACCAAGAATAGCTTTATCAAATGCCTCTAAAAAAATTTCTGCGATTTCTTTTTCATAGTTACCACACATTCCATCGTAGTCAATATCTGCAATCACTCTTGAAAAGAAATCTTTGAACTTATCAGCGATAAAATCTCGTTCATATTCTCTTGGAATATCAATTGTTATTTTCACTCTCTTCCCTCACTATTCAAAGATTTCCTCAATAACTTTCAACTTAATACTCTGACTAAATTCTGAACCAGCAGCCTTTGGATGACCACCGCCACCAAATATACTTGCTACATCTTTACCAAGATCAATATCTTCTTTAACGGTTCTATAAGATACCGTACAACCATCAATATCAATCATTGCCACAAAATCAATTTCAGGATGCATTTTACAAAGTCTATTACCTAATTCGCTAACAAACCTATCTGCAAATACAAAACCACAAACCTTACCACACATAGGACTGGTAAACATGGTTTCATTCTTCTCCTCGATATATCTATCAATTTCATCCTGCTTAATCTTCAGAACAACCTCATCTTTAGCAGATAACAATGGGAATATTTCACCACGTATTTCTGAAATACACCAATGAATAAAATCATCTCGACCATACAGATAAAGTAAATCGTCCACCTGCTTACAAATAACTCCATCTTCACCAAGTTCTGACCATCTCCAAGTGTCATAATCTCTCACTAATTCAGCAAATCTTCTTAATGTCTCTGAATCTTTTAAATACCCATTCTCGATTAACCAATAATAAAACATCTCTGTTCCACTGGTTTTAATAATTCCAAGTTTCATATCTTCATACTCGATAGTCACGGAACACCAAAGATACTTATTAAGTCCTAGAGCTGTTGGATGGTGATCTAATAAATAGAAATTATCAAATCTGTCATCAATAATCTTTGCTGTATCTTCATTTACTCTAATATCTGTAATAATACACATATCAAATTCTGTTTCATTATCAATAAACTCCCTGACACTTGAATCAATGTTATCATAATCGCAGTATGAAATATCTACATCTTTACCAAATGCAAGTTTTGCCAAAATACCACAACCGATTCCATCTAAATCCGTATGACTGAATAATTTAACCATGTAATCTCCTCTCTGCTATTTCTAATAATTTTTCTTTCTCATTTATATATTCTCCACTAATGACTGAATCCAACAGATTATTTAATACCTCACCAATTTCTTTTCCTGGCTTATATCCAATAGTAATTAAATCCTTACCATTAACTGCTAAATCCTTTAGAGAAAAACATTCATCATCCTGTAAAACTTCTTCTAAAACATATCCAATGTTATCAATTTTCTGTAATCTTGTTTCCTGATTCATGTCTGCTTGTGCTTTAATATCAGCTCTACGAACATTTAATAATCTTCTAAACTGTTCTTCTCCAATTTTATTAAGCCATCTCTTGACATATTTCTTTCCCACCTCAAAAGTAGCATCATGATAATAGATTAATTCAACAACTTTTTCTCTCGTATCATTGTCAAATCTTAATCGCTTCATTATTTCATTGGTCATATCAGCACTGACTCTTCCATGACCTTTGAAATGTCTAATACCATCCTCGCCATCTTGATAACAATGTGGCTTTCCTATATCATGAAAGAATACAGCTAAAGATGTAATTAAATCTCTTGGATTCAAGTCGGGTTCACAATCACATTCATAAGCTTGTACTGCATGTACTGTATGATTCCATACATCATACATGTGATATGGATTATTCTGTTGAAAGCCAAACGTATCTTTAATTTCAGGAATGAATAACGAGAATACTTCACGGAATAATCCTATCTGTATATAAAACTCGCTTGATAATGCAATCTTACAGAACTCACTGTTGATTCTCTCAATAGATATATTCTCTAAATTCTTATACATTTTATGAATATTCAAACTTACATCAGAATCAACCACAAATCCAAGTTGTGAAGCAAACCGAATAGCACGTAAAATCCTTAAAGCATCTTCCGAAAATCTATCCTCTGCTCTACCAACACATCTGATTTTATAATGCTCAATATCTTCCATGCCATTAAACGGATCTACAAGACCAACTTCGTCATTGTATGCCATCGCATTGATTGTAAAATCTCTACGCTTTAAATCTTCTTTAAGACTTCGTGTAAATGTTACGCTATCAGGTCTACGACTATCTGAGTAATTACCGTCAATTCTGTAAGTGGTACATTCATATCCCTCACCGTCAATTACAATGGTAATAGTCCCATGTTGCAATCCCGTCTCAATAATTCTCTTATCCTTGAATACTTTCATCATTTCATCTGGTGTGGCAGAAGTTGTAATATCATAGTCATGAATTGGTCTTCCAAGAATGCTATCTCTCACACATCCCCCGACTAAGAAAGCCTCATATCCATTATTTTGTAGACTATGGATAATTTCATTTGCACCAGACGGAATTTCAATTTTCAATTTCTTCATTCAAATTCACCTCAATCTTCGGTTCATCAATAAACTTTGCCAATAGTCCTTCATGGTAGAATACCTTGTCACTTTCAGTAATTTCTTCTCCTAAGAAATATCTAAGTACGAATGGCATCATATAATTATCCAAACACTTAAATTCAATATTATATTCTCCATTTTCTTTGTAGATTTTCTTACAGTACCCGTCAGTACCATTGATTTTGTGGAGCGAAAATAATTCAACTCTGAATGGGATATTAGATTTTGTACTTAATCTTTCTTCAACACAATTTCTCACAAGATTTAACATGTGCAAATTATTTGCCGTTGTCATATCATAAACAATCTCATCATTTGAAAAGAATACAATTCTCTCTTCATCAACGATGTCATATAATAACGATAATGTCTGATCCATAAGGTACTTTTCATATGTGATGTGTCTTTTGGGATTGCAATTACCCAAAATTACCTGACGAATATATTTACTATTTATAATATGTTCATTATCTGTGAATTGAGAAATAAAATCTTCCCATGTATCAGTCCCACGAAATATATTCCTATCATATTCGTGTAAAGATGAAAAATTAGCCTTTCTCATATCAATACTGATAAAAACTCTTCCAGTATTAGTTGGCTTAAATATATCTTTATTAGATAAATTTTTATGAATCACAGTGAATTTGTTCATATCTTCCGCATTAAATCTCTGATATGCCTCTGACTCTTTGATGCTTGTAATAGCTGCATCCTTTACATGATTATATTCTTCAAAATAATCCTGCTCACAATTATACCCCTGTAATTCGCTTGTAAATCTAATCCACTTGTCAACAGTTCCATAGAACTTATCAAAAAGCTTAATTCTATCTAAAAAATATGGCTCTTGGAATAATCTAATTGGTATATTGCAATCCTTACAGAATCTTTCTTTTGCTCTATTTGATATTTCCATCAGATATCTCCTTTCACAATTCTCTCATTTACATACATCTTAAATTCATTGATTTTCTTATAATCAGGTTTATCAGGCAAAGATGTATTTTCTTTTGCATATTCAAAACGTTTTTCATATTCATTTAATAAATCATAGAATTCAGAAATAGGCTGTCTATTCTCGTCTAAATATTCTCCATTTCTAATACTCATAAGTAAATCGTGTTCGTCTGATCTATAAGTGATAATCTCTTCCTTTTCCAGAATATCAATACCCATTATATATAATCGAATCAAATGAGCCATATGTTTTCCTAATTTATCATGGGCTACAGCCTTTTCATTTCTTTTACCAAATTTGCTATAACTACTAACAATGGACTTCATTTCGTTCCACATGCCAGCCCAATCTCTTAACGGATAATGTTGCAAGTTTACATCCATAAAAATCTCACTATCATATCCTTCTTGAACAGCCTTATCAATATATAGTTTCACATCACTATTTTCATGAGGATAATATCTGTTTTTAAATTCATATTGAGCATTGTTAATACTTCTCAAAATATATGCTTCATTTTCTGCCTGACCAACTAACCTTGCAGCTTTGTTCTCCATGCGTCTTAACTGTGAAGACGAATAACCACCAAAAGTATGAATACAAACTTTTGATAAAAACATTTTTCTATTGTCTAAAAGTTCTCTTCCAATATCAGACAAATGCAAATAATGTTCTGGTAGACAACCGAGTTGTTCAATTGTATTAGGATTATTCGATGTAAGAAGCTGAATCATTTTGTTAAATGAATATACTGTGGTGTCTGTATCGGTATTTACGACCTGTTCAAAATCTGTTCCAAGTAAAATATCTGATTTGCTGTTGAGTGCAATACCTCTCACATCTAAATCAGATCCTTCTTTATCCATTCCATATGCATGACTTCCACCAAGAGTTAAGATAATGATATTGTTACCCAAATTCTTATCTGTTCTCAGGAAGTCATACTCTTTTGATTTTAATTTGTCCTTAATCTGTTCAATTGTCATTGTCTTAACCTCCAAAATTTTATATATCTGTTTCTACTCGTCCCTTAAAGTTTGGAATATCCTTATTATCCTTGTTTCGAGAACGAATTAGGTATACATATAAGTTTGACGTTATATTATTCTCCTATTACTTATTTAAAACAATCAGAATGTTACTCAGATATAAGGCATAGAATACTAAATATCCACCACCTGCCAAGAACAATAATTTGAATACAAAGTTAAGAATACTATCTTTTTTCCATAATATCCCCATAATCAAATTGAGAATACCAATAATCAATAAAATAATATTTAAAATATTCATATTTCTTTCACCTCCAAAATTTCATAAGAAATGTGCGTTTCTTTCTAGCATAAAATATATACCATATATAGTATATATTGCTTATTTTTAATACTATATACGGTATATTTGTAACAATTACTCACTTAACTCTGCAAGTGCCTTATCCAGATCCTCATCAGACATGTTTTCAAGTGCTGCATCCTGTCTCTTAGCCTTGATTTCAAGCAATCTCTGTCTCATCTCAGCATTTTTCTTAGCATCTTCTCTCTTCTTCTTCTCATCCAACTTCACACTTACAATATACTTGACAATTTCAATTTTGTTAGAAATCTCCTCGTCTTCCTTTGACTTAGTATTCAGAAGACTCTCTTCCTCAGACTTCTTTACTTCCGCATTGAGTGTCTTAAATACTGAGTCCAGATTTGTGAGAGATAAATCCCACAAATCAATTACGTTAATCATTCCTCTGAATGGAAACTGATAGTTATTTCTTGTTGCATTGATAAATAATTCGTTGTTTGTCATAATAATAATCTCCTTTTCTAATTAAAACTTAATCTTCATTACACGCTCTGTTGAACCCTTAATCTTAACAACTAAATCTGCTCTCTTTGTCATAGAGAATCCAATTCCTGAAAGCTGATCGTCAGTATCTTCTACATGACACTTAGCACCTAAAGCCTCGAACACTCTCTTATGCTTCATTAAATCATTGTCAAGGAACTCAAGATAGAATCCATTAGGACTTTCGTTATTCACACATTCCTTCAGGAAGAAGAATAAATGTCTATGACCAATTCCATCCTGCTCGTCAAAATAGTTTGGACTGTAACTAATTACTGATACAGGAACAAACTGATTTGTATTTACACCCCAAATCTCACGACTTGAAATAGATGAACTTCCAGACAGCTTTTCCTTAATTGAGAAGTTGCCATTCTCATCAAGTGTAACTTCTGCCACCTGAACATTACCAGAAACAGGTCTATTGTATTCAAACGCAAAAATCTCACCATTGAATTCAATTTCTGCCTTAAATCCTTTACTTCCTCTTGCTGCATACTGATTTACAAAGAACTTATAAACACCTGGCTTCATACGTGACATATCTGCCCATGTAATATTTTCTACAGAAGGCTTTCCCACCATCTGCTCCATAGGATGTGTAATGTCAACATCTAACTGACCGCCACATCTTGACATACTAGGTTTTCTACAATTACTGAAATAAATCTCGTTTCCATCAGGTTCTTTGCAATGCGCATCAAGGTCACTGTTGTCATTTTGTCCCTCATTCCACATGATTGAAAATCTGAGTACACCGTCAACATTGCCGCCAGCAGCTTTTACATTCTGCTTCATATCAGAATCAGTAATGTTTCCTGAATAAGCCCAAGACAATCCATTATTCCATTTGAACATTGTCTTAGCTTCTGAATTAACAGGTGCGATCATAGAAACAAAGTTCTTTTCATGTTTATTCTCTACAAAAGCTTCAATTTCCTTTGCAGTTGGAAGTACCTTATCAATGAAATCCTGTGCTGAAATCTCTTCAACCTTAGAAAACTTCTTAGGACTTACAGCAACATCTTTTTCCATCTGACCAAAAATATCATCTGCGCCAACCATTCTTCTTGCAGCACTCTTATTTGAGAACAGTACATTATTTACAGTAATATCATTCAGATTAGCAAATCTTCTCTGTAATGAATCCATATATCCAAGCTCTGTAATGGTCTTCTTTGCATCTTCAAGCATCTTCTTTGTAAAAATAGCCTTTGGACGCTTATAATTGCTTGGAGCGACAATCTGCTCGTACTTCTTAACTGCCATGTCAAGATCCATATCCTCACTTACATTAATAAGAAGTGTTCCAATAGAATGATTTCTAATTCTACCGATAGCTATACCTGCTGTTACCGACTTCTCCCAAGCATATAAGTCCTTTTCAGTATCAGAAGTCAGCTTATCATATTCTTTCTTATACTTCTTGAACTCTGTGAGTACACCTTTCCACTCTTCGCCCTTATAAAGTGTATTTGAATTTATAAGTTCAAGAATTGTATCAAGTGCTTCCATAGTAATCTCATCAAGAGAACGCTTAAATACATTTCTTGTGTCTCTGAACTGTCCCTTAACTTCCTCGTTTGAACGACTATTTCTATTTACGAACTTGCTTGGAAGCTCTAAGAATAAATGATCCCACTGATGAGACTTTCCATTAATTTCCTCAAAGTTAAAATCTGTACCAATCTTAGGGAACTTGGTTGTATAAATATCTGTAACTGTATGAGCTTTTACAAAAGTATCAAGTGCATCACATACTGGCTGATATGTTGTATCACCAAGATTTAATTCCCAAATCGTATGAATCTGGTTATCCTTGATAGTGACAGCAGAACCAATATTCTTAATAAA
>ULWV01055485.1_pt1 | contig 23504 bp, 17 predicted proteins | sample 1960651 | NCBI WGS metagenome assembly ULWV01 (sample SAMEA4835820, study PRJEB28245) | human gut metagenome | biome: gut microbiome; material: fecal sample | place: Denmark | collected 2008
GTTTACTTCTGTGATTTCACCTACAAATCCGATATCCTCTCCTCCGGAATATTTCTTCTTACATTTTAACATCATGCCGTCTTTTCCACTGATGCTGACTGCCTTTACACCCAGTTCTTCCACCAGTCTTACCAGCTGTTTTCCGACTTTTCCGAGTACCATTTCTGCAATTTCCATTGTGTCCGCATCTGTTACACGCAGCCCGTTTACAAAACGAGGTTCCATGCCTGTCTTTGTAACCCATTTGCTGATTTCTTTTCCGCCGCCGTGTACAATGATCGGTTTGAAGCCGACTAATTTTAATAATGTCACATCTTTGATGACATTCTTTTTCAGATTTTCATCCGTCATGGCACTGCCGCCGTACTTTACAACGATAATTTTGCGGTTAAATCTCTGAATATATGGAAGTGCTTCGATCAGCACGTTTGCTTTTTCCTGTACGATTGTTTCTACTGACATATTTTTATCCTCCGGATCTGATTCTTTAGCTTCTGTAATCTGCATTAATGCTTACATACTCATGGGTAAGATCACAGCCCCACGCAGTTGCTGTCTGCGTTCCCATCTTCATATCAATTCTTGCCGTAACTTCCTCTTCGGAAAGAATCTTTGTTGCTTCTTCTTCGCTGTAACCGGTAGAAACACTGTTTTCCACAATTTTAATTTTTCCAGCTGCACTTTCAAAGAAAATATCCACTTTTTCCGGATCAAACTGTACTCCGGAATAGCCCAATGCACAGAGGATTCTTCCCCAGTTTGCATCATGTCCGCAGATTGCACATTTTACAAGGCTTGAGGTTACAACGGATTTTGCAAGTGTTACCGCATTTTCCTTCGTATCGGCATTTTCCACCGTTACCTCAAACAGTGCGGTTGCACCTTCTCCATCGCCTGCCATCTTCTTTGCCAGATATGTATTAATTTTTCTTAATACATTTGCAAATTCATAGTAATCTTCGTTTCTTTCCGTAATTTCCGGATTTCCTGCTTTTCCGTTCGCAATGACTAACATGGTATCATTTGTAGAAGTATCTCCATCTACAGAAATCATATTGAAGGTATCTTTTACATCTGCTTTTACAATCTCCGTAAGCATTTCTTTTGAAATATTGACATCAGTTGTAATAAACGCAAGCATGGTACACATATTCGGATGAATCATTCCGGAACCCTTACACATACCACCTATGGTCACTGTCTTTCCGCCAATCTCAGTTTCATAGGCTATCTCTTTTGACACGGTATCGGTTGTCATAATCGCTTCTGCTGCCAGTGTGCCATACTTCTTCTCACTTCCGAGTTCCTTTGTCAGAAGTTCCACACCATGAAGCATTTTATCCATCGGAAGCTGTGCACCGATTACACCGGTAGAACCGATTAATACGGATTCCTGTGGAATATTCAGCTGTTCGCCTGCTTTTTTTGCAAGTGCTTCACAGTTATCCATTCCCTCTTTTCCGGTACACGCATTTGCCACACCGCTGTTTACCACTACTGCCTGGACAAACGGGCTGTTATCTACTACATTCTGATCATATTTTACCGGTGCTGCCTTTACCACATTGCTGGTAAAAGTTCCTGCCACCTTACAAGGTACATCGCTGTATACCATTGCCATATCTTTTTTCCCTGTATGTCCTGCTTTAATTCCAACTTCCAGACCTGCTGCAAAAAATCCTTTTGCTGCGGTTACACCGCCTTCTATTTTCTTCATAACTATATCCTGCTTTCTGTTCTATTTCTTAAATCTTAAGGGAACATCGGAACCTGTATCAGTCCCTCGGTTTCATCCAGTCCGAATAACAGATTCATATTCTGGATTGCCTGTCCTGCCGCACCTTTAACCAGATTATCCATCGCACCCATCATAATAATCCGTCCGGTACGCTCATCTATCTTAAAGTTCACATCCACATAATTACTGCCTTCTACCCATCTGGTTTCCGGGCAGACATTCTTATCCAGGACACGGACAAATTTTTCTTTCGCATAATATTTATCATAAACTGCCTTTACATCTTCGTAACTTGCTCCTTTCTTTAAAGAAGCATATGCCGTTACCAGGATGCCGCGGTTCATAGGAACAAGATGCGGGGTAAAGTTTATCTTCACATCTTCACCGGACGCATAGGATAACTGTTCTTCTATTTCCGGTGTATGTCTGTGTGTTGCCACTCCGTATGCCTTGATATTTTCATTCACTTCGCAGAAAAGATTTCCAACCTTTGCACTTCTGCCTGCACCTGAAGTTCCGGACTTTGCATCAATAATAATTGTATTCATATCGATCAGTCCCTCTTTTGCAAGTGGATAAATGGATAAAGTAGAACAAGTCGGGTAACATCCCGGATTTGCAATCAGTCTTGCACCACGGATTTTTTCCCTGTTAATCTCACATAAACCATAGACTGCTTCCTCTATAAACTGTGGACTCTTATGCTCAATGCCATACCATTTTTCATAAACTGCCACATCTTTAATTCTGAAATCCGCACTCAGATCAATGATTTTTACCTTTTTTAGAATCTCTTCATTTACGAGGGAAGCACATAAACCCTGAGGGGTAGCCGTGAAAATCACATCCACCGCATTGCTTAATTCTTCCATATTGTCATCCAGACAGGTATCATCCACGATCTGGAACATATTCTGAAATACCTCATAGTATTTTTTATCTACATAACTTCTTGAGCCGTACCATTTAATCTCTGCCTCCTTATGCTGCATAAGAAGTCTTACAAGCTCTGCTCCCGCATAACCGGTTGCTCCGATAATACCGACTTTTATCATTGTTCCTCCATCCTTTCTTCTGTTATTACAAATCTATAGTGTACTCCTTTTTTTGTATAAAGTAAATATTTTTTGTATTTTTGAATGTTTTTCATAATTATACATCTGTAATGTATATTATGCAACTACTTTTTTGTATTTTTATTCGTACATTTTCCTGTTTATTCAATGCAGCGAATTTTTATGCATAATTTTGCAAATTTATAAATATACATATTTTATTTTTTTCTATTGCTTTTTCCATTCATCTGTTGTATACTTCCCACTGAATAACTATTACATTAAATAATATGGAGGAACTTAAAATGAGAGAAAAAGTTGTTTTAGCTTACTCAGGCGGTCTTGACACCACAGCAATTATCCCGTGGCTGAAAGAAAACTATGATTATGATGTTGTATGCGTATGTGCAAATGTCGGACAGGGAAATGAGATTGATGGTCTTGCCGAAAGAGCAAAATTATCCGGTGCTGAAAAGTTATACATTGAAGATCTTACAGATGAATTTGTTGACGATTATGTACTTCCATGCGTTCAGGCAGATGCTGTATATGAAAATAAATACTTATTAGGTACATCCATGGCACGTCCTGTTATTGCAAAACGTCTGGTTGAAATCGCCAGAAAAGAAGGTGCAGTAGCAATCTGCCACGGTGCAACCGGAAAAGGAAATGACCAGGTACGTTTCGAGCTTACCATCAAGGCGCTTGCTCCTGATATCAAAATCATCGCTCCATGGAGATGCAATGATACATGGAAGATGCAGTCAAGAGAAGATGAAATCGAATATTGCAAGCAGCATGGCATCGACCTTCCATTTGCATCTGATTCCAGCTACAGCCGTGACCGTAACTTATGGCATATCAGCCATGAAGGTCTTGAACTTGAAGATCCTTCAAACGAGCCAAATTATGACCACCTTCTTGTTCTTGGAAATTCACCGGAAAAAGCTCCTGAGGACGGCGAATATATTACCCTTTCTTTTGAAAAAGGAAAACCTGTCGCATTAAACGGTGAAAAGATGAAAGCATCTGATATCATTAAGAAATTAAATGAACTCGGTGGCAAACATGGTATCGGTATCGTTGATATCGTTGAGAACCGTGTTGTCGGAATGAAATCCCGTGGTGTCTATGAAACTCCTGGTGGAACAATCCTTATGGAAGCTCACAAGCAGCTGGAAGAACTCATTCTCGACAGAGATACCATGGCATTCAAAAAGACAATCGATGCAAAATTTGCAGATGTTGTATACGAAGGAAAATGGTTCACTCCTTTACGCGAGGCTCTTCAGGCATTCGTTGAATCCACACAGGAATATGTAACCGGTGAAGCAAAGATGAAGCTGTACAAAGGCAATATCATCAAAGCCGGCACAACTTCTCCATATTCTCTCTACAACGAATCCATCGCAAGCTTTACAACAGGCGATCTCTATGATCACCATGATGCGGAAGGCTTTATCAATCTGTTTGGTCTTTCCCTCAGAGTACGTGCAATGAAGATGGCAGAAGTAGAAAAAAATCAGAATAAGTAATTTCCGGATTTTATCATAAAAAACTGCGGTTCACAGAATTTTTTATCTGTGAGTCCGCAGTTTTTATTATTATTTTTATTATTATTCTTATTTTTCTTCCTGCCGTGCTTCCCTTCCCTGTTCTTCTTCCTGTTCTTCTCTTCTTCGTTCCTCTTCTTTTTTCCGCTCCCGTCTATGCAAATCTTCCCCCAGAAAAGCATACACAAGTGCTGCCACCGGTATTCCAAGAAACATTCCCAATACCCCGGAAATATTTCCACCGACAATGATTGCTGCAAAGATCCAGATGGACGGAAGTCCGACCGCACTTCCCACTACATGAGGATAAATAATTTTATTATCAATCTGCTGAAGGACAAGGAACAGGATCAGAAACAGAACGGACTGAAGCGGGGATTCCATTGCGATCAGAAACATTCCGATACCGCCGCCGGCAAATGCACCCACAACCGGTATCAGAGCGGTAACAGCAATAATGACTCCCATCAAAACCGGATATGGAATCCGCAGAATCAGCATTCCTACGGTAACCATACAACCGAGAATAACCGCATCCATGCACTGTCCCGATATAAATCCGGAATACACTTCATCTGCACGTCTGAAAAAATGAAGGATCTGATCCGCTTTTTTCTCCGGCAGGTAATTATGCAACAGACGTTTTATCTTGTTTCCCAGCTCTTCTTTCTGCACCAGAACGTAAAAAGCAAACACCAGTCCGATGGTAAATCCTGCAAAGCCGGCTATGATTTTTCCAATCACATTCCCACCGGTTTTCAAAACGGAAATAACCGTATCATTTTGCAAAATATCATCTAACATCGCCGGATCAAATTTAAATTTTTGCATTTCATCCAGGATATTTCCCGACATATGGAAGTTTTCTTCCATCCATGCCGCTACATTCTGTAACACCACCGGAAGTTTTTCCTGCAGCACCTTTGCACTGTTTACAATCTCCGGAATCAGCCCTGCCAGGACGGCTGTGATAACACCGACCGCAATAACAACGGACAATATAATAGAAATACATCTTTTCACTGTCTGGTTCTGCCACATTCTTCCGGTCATACACTTTTCAATCTTCCGGACAAGCAGATTTAAGATAAATGCGATGACAAAGCCATAAATAAGCGGCGATATCATCCGATAAACCCATCCAACCATCTGGAACACCAGTTCATACTTCCAGACAAAACAGACAAATAAAACCATTCCTCCGATATATTTTAGAAATTCCTTTTGCTTTGCTTCCATTCTGCATCCCTTCTTTACTTCAGTTTAAATGTCTGATCTTCAGCATCAATCACTACTTTTCCGCCTTTTTTCAATCTGCCGAACAACATCTGTTCTACCAGAAGCGGCTTGATCTCTCCATCAATGACACGTTCAATTTGTCTTGCTCCATATTCATCCGTAATGCCTTTTCTTCGGATTAATTCTTCTGCTTCTTTTGTAAAATGCATTTCTATTTTCTTCGCTGCAAGCAGTTCCTGCAGTTTCATAAGTTTCTTTCCGGTTATCTGTCCTGCCATGGCTTCATCCATGCCATGGAAGATAACGATACGGCTTAAACGATTTCTAAATTCAGGCTGGAAGGTACGTTTGACAGCCTCGCTGACCGCACTTTCATCCATCTTTCCGCTTCCAAATCCGATGGCTTTCTTTCCAATCTTAGAAGCACCCGCATTACTCGTCATAATAATGATAATATTTCTGAAATCTGCCTTTCGCCCCTGATTATCTGTCAATGTCGCATAATCCATTACCTGCAGAAGAATATTGTAAATATCCGGATGTGCCTTTTCCATTTCATCCAGAAGCAGTACGGCATACGGATGTTTCCGTACTTCCTCCGTCAGAAGGCCTCCGTCCTCATATCCGACATACCCTGCCGGTGAACCGATTAATTTTGCAACCGTATGCTTCTCCGCATATTCACTCATGTCAAAGCGAAGAAAGGCTATTCCCAGTTCACCTGCCAGTGCTTTCGCCGTCTCGGTCTTACCGACACCGGTAGGTCCGACAAACAGAAAACTTGCCACCGGCTTATTCTCTTCATTTAGTCCTGCCCTTGAAAATTTGATTGCATTGCTTACCTGCCCGATTGCTTCGTCCTGTCCGAAGACCTGTTTTTTCAGATCGTTTTCCAGTCTTGCAAGCTTTTCAATATCGTCCTGCTCGATCCTCTGCTTCGGAACATTGCAAGTCAGGGAAATCATATCGTCAATCAGACCTTTTGCAACCGTCTGTGTCTTCTGCTCCAGCGGATGAAGATTGCGGTATGCCCCCGCCTCATCGATCAAATCGATAGCTTTATCCGGAAGAAAACGTTCATTTATATATTTGCTGCTCATATCCACCGCGTATTTCATCACACCGGCTGCATATTTTACTCCGTGGAATTTCTCATACCGCCGTTTTAATCCTTTCAGAATTTCAACCGCTTCTTCCCTGGACGGCTCCGGGATATCCACTTTTCCAAAACGCCGCATCAGGCTTCTGCTCTTTCCTATATATCTGCGGTATTCTTCATAGGTGGTTGCACCGATAAAGCGGATTTTCCCCTCTGACAGATATGGCTTTAACATATTGGACAGGTCAAGGCTGCCCTCTCCTGTTGCCCCGGCACCGACAATATTATGGATTTCATCCAGGTATAAGATTGGTTTTTCCAGGGATTCAAGCCCTTTCATAACCATCTTGAATCTCTGCTCAAACTCTCCCCGGTACTGCGTTCCTGCCACCATTGTTCCCATATCCATGGCATAAACCTTTGCTTTTTTTAACTGCTCCGGAATATTTCCCTCTTCAATTCTTCTGGTCAGTCCATACACAAGTGCCGTCTTTCCCACACCTGCTTCCCCGACATGAAGTACATTATTCTTATCCATACGGCAGAGAATCTGAATCGTCCTGTCCAGTTCCTTCTCTCTTCCAATCAATGGATTCTTCTCTTTGCAATGATCACTGATACACTCTACATACTGCTTCCATTTGTCACTCTTTGGACTGCTCTCTCCCGGTACATACCATCCGTCCTCATCCGAATATTCATATTCTGCTTCCTCCCCATCCACAGACCGTTCTTCCGCCAGGCTCAGTCTTGAGAGTTCCCCCATAACTTCCAACAGATCCACATTCTGTTTTAACAGAAAATAAACTGCATGGCTTTCCTCCAGCGACATCATTGCAGAAAAAATATGTGCCAGATCGATTTTCTCACGTCCGCCAATCTGTGTTTCTACCTCTGCCCTGGCAAACATCTCTCCAAAATCTTCCGTTACCCTTATATCGTCGTCCGTCTTTGCACACTCCCCATTATCCCGGATAAACTCCATCAGTTCCATTCTCAGTTCATCTGTACTTCCGCCATTTTTTTCAAAACATTCTATAAAATTCCTGTTAAACGTCATGGCATACAGCATATCTTCCGGCATAATATATCTGCTTTTGCAACGGCAGACGATATCGAACGTATTTTCTATAAGCTGCTGTACTTCCTCGGTACAATTTTCAAAATCCATGTTAAACTCCTTTTATTCCTTTACTCCTCAACTGCTTCTACTTTGAGTGGATAGCCTTCCTGTCTTGCAAGATCCATCGTATTGTCCGCCTTGGTATTTGCAATATCACGCGTATACACACCAACCACCGCACCGGTACTCTTATGTATTCCCATCATCAGACTGACTGCCTCTTCGTGCGACTTTCCAAAGATCTGCTCCAACACGCTTACCACAAACTCCATTGGTGTAAAATCATCATTATACATAATTACCTTATATCGTTTCGGCGGTCTCAGCCGTGTTGACGGCATTTCTGTCATTCTTTCCTTTGGCATCTCATTCTCCTTATTTCTATATATTTTCCAGTTATTCTGTTTATTCTACACTTTTCTGTGTAAAAAGTAAATATTTCTCCCTCTTATTTCATGGAAATTTCAAATCCTGCTTGCATTTCTTTTCCAAAATGCAGTATACTCAATAGAAACAGAACTTGTGAATTTCAGAAAGGAATGTCATGAACCATGAGAATCATATATCACATCGATGTCAACAGTGCCTTCCTGTCCTGGCAGGCATGCCATATGTTAAAAACTGCACCGGACTCTGTTGATATCCGTACCATACCTTCCGTAATCGGCGGCAGTGAAAAACTCCGCCATGGGATTGTCCTTGCAAAGTCTTCCCCGGCAAAAAAATATAATATCCAAACAGCAGAAACACTTGTCAGTGCAAGAAAAAAATGTCCCGGACTTGTGATTGTTCCGCCGGATTATGAAATCTATGTCCGCTATTCTTCCCGTTTTATTGATTTACTGCAGCAATATGCCCCGGTCATCGAACAATACAGTATCGACGAGGTATTCTGCGATATGACGGGAACAGAAAAACTCTATGGAAATCCGGTAGACTTTGCCCACCGTTTAAAAAACATTATAAAAAAAGAACTGGGATTTACCGTGAATATCGGTGTTTCAGAAAATAAACTTCTGGCGAAAATGGCATCTGATTTCGAGAAACCAGATAAGGTGCATACACTTTTCCCATCTGAAATCAGGGAAAAGATGTGGCCGCTTCCGGTAAATGAACTGTTTTTTGCAGGGAAATCATCTGTCGCAAAGCTCCATTCCCTAGGCATCCACACCATTGGGGAGCTTGCCTCAACGGATGTATCCATTCTCAGAAGTGTTTTAAAAAAGCAGGGAGAAGTATTGTGGAATTATGCCAACGGCCATGACCTTGAACTAGTTACAGATCACAAGGTCCCTGCCAAAGGATTTGGGAATTCCGTCACAACCGCTTTTGATGTCACGGACGAATATGCCGCCGGAAATATCCTGCTCTCCCTGTGCGAAACCGTCGGGGCAAGGATCCGTGCCGCAAAAGCTTATATCAGTGTTGTCACTGTTACGATTGTCGGAAATGATTTCTCCAGATACAGCCGTCAGACTTCGCTCCCGTCCACGACCGATTCTACAGAAATGATCTACGAAATATCCAGGAAGCTTTTTTCCGAAATATGGGACGGAACCCCCATCCGGCTGCTCGGTGTCAGCACTGGGAAGGTACAAAACGAATCCTACGAACAACTTACACTTTTTGATAATACCAAAAACGATCGCCTGAAACAGCTTGATTCCGCCATCGACAGGATTCGTCACCAGTACGGGGAAGATTCCCTGATTCGTGCCAGTTTCCTGGAAACAAAGAATGCCCCGATGACGCAGGGGATGAACAAGGCAAAACGGAATCTGTCTAACTCTCCATAATAGCTTTGCGCACCGGAAGTATCCTGGATGGCGAAACCGAGAGTTCATCGATTCCCATTGCAATTAACTGCGAAGTCATCGCCGTATCTGCTCCCAGTTCCCCGCAGATACCCACGCGAATTCCTGCCCGGTGCCCATTCTCAATGATCATCTTTATCATTTTCAACACTGCCGGATGTGTACTCTGATAAAGTGTGTCCAGCTTATGATTCTGCCTGTCAGCCGCCAGGGTATACTGTGTCAGATCGTTTGTTCCGATACAGAAAAAGTCTACTTCCTTTGCCATCTCCTCACTCAGCATGGCTGCCGCCGGCGTTTCAACAGTGATTCCCAGTTCCACTTTTCCAAAGGCGATTCCCTCTTCCGTCAGTTCCTTTTCTGCCTGATTCAGAATCTCTCTGGAACTTCTGATTTCCTCCACCAAAACAATCATCGGAAGCATAATGGATATATTTCCATATGCTGCTGCCCTTAAAATCGCCCTCAGCTGCGTTTTAAACATATCTCTGCGTTCCAGGCAAATGCGGATCGCCCGATACCCCAGTGCTGGATTTTCCTCTTTTTCCAACCCGAAATAACCTGCCTGCTTGTCCGCCCCGATATCCAGTGTCCGGATCACAACCTTTCGCCCCGCCATCATTTCTGCCACATATCTGTAGATCTGGAACTGTTCCTGCTCCGTCGGATAATTCATCTTCTCCAGATATAAGAATTCGGTCCGGAAAAGTCCGATGCCTTCTGCACCATTCATCAATGCCTGCAAAACATCATTTTCTTTTCCAATGTTGGCATAGAGAGAAATCTTTCTTCCATCGCCTGTAATGCTTTCCTGTTCCTTCAGCTTCTGCAGTTCTTTCTCCTGCTCTGACTGCTCTCTCTGCTTCTGCCTTAACTCCTCTAATATTTCTTCGTCCGGATCTACATAAAACTGTCCGGTAAATCCATCGACCGCCCCCATTCTTCCTTCCCATTCTGGAAGAATCTTTATCCCGGTAACGGCCGGTATGTTCATGGTTCTTGCAAGAATCGCCGTATGGGAATTCCCGGAGCTTTTCTCCGTCACAAATCCAAGCACATTCTTCCGGTCAATCCGGAGTGTCTGGCTTGGAGTCAGGTCATATGCCGCAAAGATGACCGGCTCTTTAAAAACTTCTCTTTGCTCCTGCTTTCCTTCCAGCATTGCAATCACACGTTCTGCAACATCTTTGATATCGCTGCTCCTTGCCTGGAAATATTCGTCTTTCATATTCAGAAACATGGCGGCAAAATTATCACCCGTCCTTGCTACTGCATATTCTGCATTCACCGACTGCGACAGTATCATATTTTTTACGGATGCGTTAAAATCACGGTCATCCAGCAGCATGGCATGGACTTCAAAAATCTCTGCCTGTGCTTCCCCTATCGTTTTCGATGATTTGTGATAAATCTCTTCCAGCTCCTGCTGTGCCTGTTTCTTTGCCTGCAGGTAACGGATGATCTCATGTTCCGTATCCTGCACCCGTTTTCTCTTTACCATGCGTTCCTTCGACTCACAGAACACAATTCTTCCAACGGCAACTCCTTTAAAAATTGCCTTTCCATTCTCACATTTCAAGGTTGATCCTCCTGCCCTTCCATTCTTTTTCCCTACCATACTGTTTCCATCACACAATCCCCGAAATTTACATTCCCTTCCGCCGTCACCGTTACTTTCTGGTTTTCCCCCGAATTTGTAATGACCATCGGTGTCACGATATTATATCCCGCCGCCAGAAGGGCATCTCTGTCAAACTCCAGAAGTTTGTCCCCTGTCCGCACCGCATCACCCTGCTGTACCAGTGTCTTAAAATGGATTCCTTTTAATTCAACCGTATTAATTCCCACATGAATCAGGAGTTCCAGTCCTTCCTTCGATCGCAGTGCAATCATGTGTCCGGTTTCAAACACTGCCAGAACCGTTCCCTGAAAGGGTGCCTTTATCTCCCCATCTTCCGGAAGAACTGCCACACCTGGACCAAGAACCTGATTTGCAAAAGTTTCATCCGGTACATCTTTCAGCGGTACTACACCTCCCCGGACCGGACTGGATATCCTGATTTTTTTCGCTTTTTCCCTATACAGCAGAAATGACAGAATAAAAGCAGTACAAAAGGCAGTAACCATAGCAATAACATAGCCCAGCGGATGTGATTTGATAATCAGGAAACCCGGAACTGCACTTACTCCGTATGCCCCTGCACCAACCCCCAGAATTCCTGCAACTGCCGCTCCACATGCACCTCCGGCACAACCAGCCAGAAAGCAGCGCGGCCACCGGATATTTACCCCGAACATGGCAGGTTCCGTAATTCCAAGAAATGCTGAAAAGGATGCCGGATATGCAGCTCCTTTCAACTTTCTGTCAGAGGTTTTTATCCCGACAGCCAGTGCTGCAGCACCCTGTGCAATATTGGCCGAACTGGCGATCGGCATCCAGATATTCAGTCCGTCATCCGAAAGCATCACCACTTCTATCATACTGTACATATGATGCACCCCAAGCACAACGGTCGGTGCATAACCCAACCCCAGCAGAAAGCTTCCAACACCAACCGGAATGCATATCATGGTCCTTGCTGCAAAGAGCAGTCCTTCTTCTATGATGGAAAAAACAGGATCCAGAACAAACCAGGATAATGCTCCGGTCAAAATCAGTGTCACCAGCGGGGTAATAAACAGATCGATGTTTTCCGGAACTATCTTATGGAGTTTCTTCTCAAGCTCCGCCATGAGTTTCACCGCTATAATTACAGTAAAGATATGACTTTCCGTATCTGCCTGCATAAGAATCAATGCCAGGACAATGCCAAGATAGCTGTTTGTACCGAACATTCCGGAGGCACTGACTGCTATCAGCACCGGAAGATAAATAAATGCCAGTGCGGTTATGTTCTGAAGCATCTGATAAACTTCCACATTCTTTAGCACCGGCCACAGATTTCCGGCACTCCCAAGCAGACCATTCATAAGGCCTGCTGCAACGATGGCCGGAATAATCGGAATAAATATATCGCCCAGCAGTTTCATCAAATGCTTCATCCCCTGAATAGCAGATATTTTCCTGCGTTTCTGACGGATATGAGGCACATCCGTTCCCTTCTTATTTTCATTATCCAGAATCTGCTGCAACTGCACAAATATCTTATTCACACTGCCGCTGCCCAGCACGATATGAAGCTCCCTGCCCTTATGCATGATTCCCTTTACGGCTTCAAGCTCCTGTATGCTATTCCTGTCACAGTTATTCTCATTTTCCAGTACAATTCTTATTCGCGTTGCACACGAAAGGATGGAAGCTATATTTTCTTTTCCACCAATATATTGCAAAATCTTTTCCGCTGTCTGTCTTTCGTCCATGTATTTTCTCCTGCTGCCCTATGTTCAAAAGAGCCAATCCGACATTGCACCGGACCGGCTCTTTTCCACTCTCAGGCTTCTTTCTTACAGTCTGCTTTCAAAAAATTCCTTTAACTTTTCTTCTGCTTCCTCTTCCTTTGCACCTTCGATTGTAACATTTATTTTTGTGCCCATTTTTATTCCCATTCCCATGACAAGCATAAGCTGTGACGCATCCACACTCTTTCCATTTGCCGTAATAATTACATCCGTCATGGATTCTTTTACTAATTTTGCCAGGACAGCTGCTGGCCTGGCATGCATTCCTACCGGGTCTTTAATTACATAATCAAAACTTTTCATATTTTCTTCCTTTCCGGGCAGTTATGCCCTGACAATGGATTTGACTTAACCTGCTTCATAGGCAAGCAAATCCGAATAATTAGTCACTTTTGCCTTTGCTGCGGAACTAAGCTGCTTATATAACATACGGGCATTTGCTGCCTGTTTTGCCGGTTTTGATGAGGTTGCAATCTCATTAATAGCATCGATAACAGACTGTGCCTTTTCCTCATCAGACTGTGGTGTAATGGAGCTTGATTCCGTTCCCGGAAGCTCGTAACAGATAACCGCCATTCCCTTTTCCACATAATTAAACATTTCTTTTGCTACATTATATGACAGATTAACACATCCGTGAGAACCAATGCTCTGGTACAGATTACTTCCAAGCTGGCTCTGCCATGTTGCATCATGCAGACCGATATCTTCATTAAACGGCATCCAGTAAGATACCATAGTTTCATATGTATCACCACGCAGAATCGCATATTTCTGGGTATAGGTTACTGCATAAGTTCCCGGCGGTGTCTCATGTCCATATGGTTTTCCTGATACAAAATCCGACTCCAGAATACGCTGTCCGTTGGAATACAGGAACAGATGCTGTGCGGTCAGATTGATCTCAACATAGCTGTTTCCATAGTCAACATCACCATAAGCTGCTGCTTCCTGACTGTAAACAGGTGTTCTGTCGCCACTTTCGCCAGCTTCTATCATTGCCGTCAGACCGGCTACCTCTTCTTCCTTATTCATCCACCAGCCATAGTCTCCGCCTTCAATGGTTACTTCCTGTCCGTAGCTGGTCATGAACTTTCTCGTTCCAAATATAGTATCATGATGTCTTCTTAAATAAGCTACATAGTCACTGACTTTATCCGCATCCAGTGAAACTGTATTATTCTCATAATCAATATTCAGCCATCCGCAGATATCCTGACCGGTCAGTTCTTCCACTTCCGTTCCGAATGTGTATTTGATATTCACACCTGCATACTGGTTCAGCTTATGATAAAATGTCTTAAGCTGCTCTGTGTCAGAGGTAATCTCCGGCTTCTCATAACAGCCGTCAAAACTCACTTCCTCATCCAGTTTCATAAGTGCCTGTGTCATCTTCTCCTCAGCTTTCTTACGGTCAAGTGTATTTCCTTCCACTTCTTTTACCATCTCAAAGCTGTTCTTTTCCTCATTGTAACCGCTTACATAGGCATTCTCCGGCTTTACGGCGAAATCATCGGAAAAACATTGCATCTTATCCAGGGCTTCTTTCCACAATGTCTCATCGTATGTAGTAAGTTCATCCACCGTATGCTCTTTTCCCTTTCCGTTTATCCATTTTCCACCCTGCTGGCTGTCCAGAATATCCTGCAGTTCTCCATCCTGAATCAGGCTTAATCCCACCTGTTCACCGGTAAGTTTCTCACTTGTCTCTTTCCCGTCCGATGTTCTCTCCCGCACCGTCAGTGTATACTCCTTTATTTTCGTTTCTAACTCTTCCACACTTAATTTAGATACGTCAATTCCGTTTATTACCGTACCATTCAGAAAATGGCTTCCGTAATAATTCTCACCTAAAAAAAATGCGGCAAAAGTTGCTGCCAGGATTACAACCACTGCTATCACAACAGCCAGTATGATAATCTTTTTCTTCTTTCCCGGCTTTTTAACTGCTTCTGTATCCATTTTAACCTCCATTATTCTATCTTATGAATCATTAAATTGTATTCTATATATTATATAACATATTTGTCGAAAAAAGCAATAGATACTTTTTTTATTTTTAGTATTGACATTTCCGTTTTTTGTGCTATAATTTATCGAGGATTGATACTGAATCAAATCTTTCGGGGCGTAGCACAGCTTGGTAGTGCGCTGCGTTCGGGACGCAGAGGTCGCAAGTTCAAATCTTGTCGCCCCGATTTATCATTTTGTTTTTCACAAAATTTACCTCCTGTTATTTTAACAGGAGGCTCTTTCTTTTTACAGTATTTTGATCTATTTATTTACAGGGTGCTTCTAACATCCGAATCAAAAAACAGGAGGCAGATATTTTCCACTTCCTGTTTTTCTCTAATCCAGCAGACCACAGTTCTCATACCAGTGATCGTAGGAACTGTCCCCTCTGTGATCCATAAGTTTCCAGTTTTCTTCCAGCCACTCACCCATATACTGTGTTACTTTCTTTGCTCCGGCAAAGTTCAGATGATCTCCGCCGTCTTTGGTATCCGTTGTCCAGTCGATTCCCAGGCTGTCCTCGAGATTCAAGTCCAGATAACGTACTCCATTCTTTTCCGCCCATGCCGTAACACCGTTATGCTTTTCATAATTCCAGCATTTTGCGGAAGGTGCACTGACGAGCACCAGTTCTGCATTCTTTTCCTTACACAGTGTATTGATTTTTTCCAGATATTCTGCTGCAAGCTCCGGAACTTCTTTTACTGCATCTGTTTCGTTCATATATTCGCCGCCAAGATAAGGCTTCACTGTTTTTCTCTTACGGAAACCTTTTAACTGGCTCTCACTGCTTTCACTGTCACTCCAGCTCAGATAAGTTTTCCATCTGGAATGATACTGGAATACCGGCAGGTATCTGGACAATCCTGCCATGACCTTATCGTCTGTTTCTTTTGCAATCCCGGCAAAGCGATACAGGCAGTTTGTTTCCAGCACAACCACCTCGGGAGACTGCGTCTCAAAAGTTTCCTGCAGCAGTGCATAGGTATCGCAGAGTCTCTGCGCGGACGTTCCACATACAAACGAAGTAAAGCCATATTCCGTCCATATTTGCAATGGCGAAAATGCAGAATATGATTCACTGTCACCCGCAAAAATAACATCTATGGTATCTTCCGGTTCTTCTTTAAGTGACCGCTGTTTTTCATCCACAGCAGTCGCATTATAGATTTCCCGCTTTGGTGCAAATATTGCTGAAAATACTACCATCAAAATGAGCAATCCTGTTAAAAAACCGATACTTCGTACTACTTTTGTACTTATTCTGATCATCTTTTCCCCTCCTGTTAATATCCTGCATAAATCATATCAACAACAGTATATCCTGCTCCATATGCTCCAAAAATAATTACAATAAATATGGCTGCATACCAGAATACCCATCTCGCCGGAAGTGCCCAGCCCGATATCGCCTTCCGAATCTGAATATTCTTTTCATGCAGAATATCCACTACCAGCACGATTAGGATTCCAATCAGTGCCACTGCGGCATCATAATAATCCATTCCAAGGCTGTAAATATGGTCACCCAGCTCTGTTATGTGAAAGTTTGTAAGTATCCTTCCCAGCATGGCAAATCCTGTGCCCACTGTTTCCGCCCGGAAAAACATCTCTCCGAGATTGACAATAACCAGAAGTTTTATCAGACGAAAAATACGGTAACCTTTTCCTTCCCGGTTAATCTTTAACTTTGCTGTAAGTTTTGTGACCGGTTCTTCCAGAATATTTTCCAGAAAAATCAGTACAAAATAATACATTCCGTAAAAAATATAAGTCCAATGCGGTCCATGCCACAATCCGTTACAGGACCATACACAGAACAATGCCGCAAATGGTGCTACAAATTTGCTGACTCCCCTTCCAAACCTATTCTTTACTTTCTTCGCAAAATTCTTTACCGGTTTTGCAAGGGAAACCGGATAGAATATGTAATCCTTAAACCAGGTACCCAGTGTAATATGCCATCTGTGCCAGAAATCTGACGCATCTTTTGCAAAAAACGGCTGTCGGAAATTCTCCGGCAGGGTTACACCGAAAATCTGTCCGGATCCCATTATAATATCCATGCATCCTGAAAATTCCATATAGAGCTGTATCGTAAAACAGACTGCCCCGAAAAGCACAATCGAACCATCATAGGTATCGTAATGCTTAAATACTTTTATGACTACCGGTGCAACCCGGTCTGCAATTACAATCTTTTTCAACAATCCATATACGATTCTCTGATATCCAAATTTAATATTTTCAAATTCAATTCTTTTTCCTGACCAGAGTGCCTCTGCTGTTTCAGAGAATCTGCTGATCGGACCTTCCATAATCTGTGGAAAGAAACTAAGATATAATGCTATTTTTACAATATTTTTTTCTGCCGGAATTGTCCCCCGGTAGACATCCGTCATATAGGCGATGGTCTGGAGTGTATAATAGGAAATTCCTATTGGAACCATAAAGTCAATCTTTTTATACTCCCAGCCCAGCGACAGCATATTGGATAAGGCAGAAAGATTCTCACCAAAGAAATTAAAATATTTCAATATAATAAGAATCGTAAGATTCACAAGAATACCAAAGGCGAGAACCTTCCGTTTCCTTTTCGTTACCTGCTTTGCAGACCCGCCGGCCTGTGCTGCTGTTTCCAGCCACAGACCGATATAATGAGTCATAATTGTTGCAAAGAGCAGATACAGAATCAGTTTTCCGCTAATCATCCAAAAAAATACATAATCTGCTGCCAGAAGAATCATCCACCTGAATTTCTGCGGGGTAATCTGGTATATCAGAATAACCACCGGTAAAAATATTGCAAAATATGCAAGCAGGTGATAAGACATCTTACTGTTCTCCCTTCAGTCGGTTGATCATAGCCATCAGTCTTTCTGCGGAATTGAAGTTATCCGGAACTAACTCTGCCGGAGATACCTCTACGTCAAATGCATCTTCAATCTCAGATACCAATGACAGAATTCCAAAAGAATCCAGAATATGATCGTCAATCAGGGTTGTGCATGTGTGATAATCAACACCCGGCTGAATATCTTCCAAGATTTCAATAAGTTCTTCCATTTTAATTTCCCTCCATTTGTGAATTTATAATATCAGTTCCCATTGGTTTTCTGACACACTGGAAACCTTTATTAGCTGAATAAAAAAGTATCTGTGGCAGTTCCCTGCTTAAAAACAGAGCCATGCCTTCTGTGACAGAATATGCTCCGCATATCCCGAATACAATGACATCTCCCTGCTGTGGCTCACCGATTTCCAAATCTCTTACAATCACATCATTAATAGTACATAACGAACCACACATGGTATATTTTCCTGTATTTTCGCTGCGTTCCGGCAAAAATGTCATCTGCGGCTTCTTCATGCCCATCAGCTGTCCGTAATAATTCAACTGATGAATTCCGCCATCCACGATGAGGAATCCGGTATCTTCTGTATGCTTGACATCTACCACTTCTGTCATATAATACCCACATTCCGAAGCAATAAACCTTCCCATTTCGATTGAAATATGGGAAAATACCTGTGCATTATCGAGAATATTTTTCAAATCCCGCAACTGTTCCTCTGCCGGTGCTGCCTTATCATTTTCAAAATATGCTACGGACAGTCCCGGACCATATTCCAGCTCCAGCTGCTCCAGTCCATACTGTCCTTTCAGATATTCTGCATATTCCGATAATTCTGCTATTTCTTTTTCAACTTTCTTTATCTTCTTCTGCGTACCGGAATAATAATGGATTCCAAGTATGTACAGACATTTGTCTTTCTGACAGTACGCAATTACCTGTTCTAATGTTTTCTTGTCCATACCGAACTGGTTTCCGCTTGAAAGTCTTACATAAACCGATATCTTCCGTCCGTACTTTTTGGCACAGGCACTCAGTATACGGTAATGCGCCAGTGATTCGATGGTAAAGATTCCCTTTCCCTCACTGAGCTGCATAATTCTGTCCATGGACTGTTCTGTCTTATTTACCCCGGAAACCACGATCTTATCCGGTGCAATGCCCTGACGCATACAGATCTCATATTCCCCCGGTGAGCATACCTCAAACCGATCCGTATATTCATCCATCGGCTTTATCAGAAACGGATTTGCCTTCATGGCAAAACAGGTGCATGCCGGTGACAGAATCTGCTTAATCAGCAATACTCTTTCCTTCAGGATATCCAAATCAAAAATATATGCCGGGGTTTCAAATTCTTTTATTGCTTTTTCAAATTCCTTCTTATCCACGTTTTTTTCCCTCTCTGTACATTTCTTTCAATCTATTCCTGTCCGTCTTTCCATTCTTTGTCAGAGGAAGCTGCTCCACATTCATAAATACATTCGGCACCATGAATTCCGGAACTTTTGTTTTCATTTCATCAATGATTGCTCTCTTATCTTCACTTCCCACATAATATGCCACAATTTTATTCTTCTGCTCATCAAAGAAGCAGCATGCATGTTCAATCATGGAAAGGCTTCCCAGCACCGTTTCTATCTCTTCCAGCTCAATCCGGTGTCCCATATGCTTGATCTGGAAATCTTTTCTTCCTGCAAAATACAGCATCTGATCCTTACCGTAATATGCCAGATCACCGGTACGGTAAATCACCTCTGCCCAGTTTTTGTTTAACGGATTCTGTACAAATGCCTTCTCTGTCATCTCTGGATTATTATAATAACCAAGTGCCAGTGCCGTTCCTGCCACGCACACTTCTGCCGGATGATCCGGTTCTGTCACCTCATCATCCCCGTCCAGAAGGAACACACGCTCATTTGCAAAAGGCTGTCCCATCGGAAGCTTCTCTTCCTCTGAAAATTCCCTGTCGAGTATATAATAAGTACAGTTACAGGTAATTTCCGTCGGTCCGTAGAGATTTACAAATGCCGCATCCGGATAATAGCTTCTCCACTGGTTCAGCTGTTTGACCGGCATCAATTCCCCACTGAACATAATCGTCCTGATATCCGCTGGAACTTTATACTTCAGTCCATGCAGGCGATTTAACAGCACCAGTGCTGAAACTGCCCAGATTAATACGGTTACATGATTTTCTTCCAGCATATCAATCACAGCATTTGGAAACATGAAACAGGATTTCGGAATAATAACCAGTGTTGCCCCGGTCTTTAAACAGGAATAAATATCCTTCACTGACACATCAAAATCAAATGGTGCCTGGTTTCCGATGACATCCGTTTCATCTATATGAAATGTTGCTGTAAAATGATCTATAAAATCAATGACCGAGCGGTGGCAAATCAGCACTCCCTTTGGTATGCCCGTTGAACCCGAAGTAAAGATACTGTACAATGGATCCGTGTCCAGTGTCTGGCTCCGGATCTGTGCAAGCTTTTCTGTATTAACCGGCTTCTTTGCTTCTGCTTCCAGAAATACCTTTCCGGCATATCCGGTCTGTGCAAGTTTCTCCTGATACTGTTCCTGTGTCAGAACGACTTCCGGTTGCAATACCGAAAAGATCTGGCGGATTCTTTCCAATGGAAAATTCGGATCAACCAGAACATAAAAATCTCCTGCATAAACAATTCCCATAAAGCATTGCAATGCCTCTACACTCTTTTCCATGAAGCAGACAACCGGTTTTCTTACGGTAAGCTCATCTGCCAGGAATGAACCTGTCTCCTGTGCCTTCTCCTTTAATTCCTGATAGGTACAGGATGTTTTATCATCTTTAACTGCCGTCTTACTTCCGTATTTTTCAGCAGAATTTTCCAGATATTCTAAAATATTTCTCATTTACTATTCCCTCATCGCCACATTTCCCCCAAAAATGTGTTTTCTCCTTCCTGGTTATTCATGTGTACTATTTCACATAGTACACTCTTCACTCTCATTATACCATGACTTTAAATGTAAGTCAATTACAAGTAATATCTTTCCTACATAAATTATAATAATAATAGAATCTTAAGAGAAAATCAAGGGATTTCTTAAATGTTTCTTAACTTTTACCCATCTGTTTCTCTCTCTTTTTCAGCAGATTTCCTATCGACAGATCCCTTTTCTTCTGCTAAAATCTATTCATTGAATTTTTTAGGAGGAAAAACCGTGGAACCACTTGTAACTATTATCGTTCCTGTATACAATACGCAGGAATATCTCACCCGCTGCCTGGACAGCATCGTAAACCAGTCCTACAGACATTTTGAACTTCTCCTGATTGATGACGGAAGCCGGGATGATTCCGGCAGAATATGTGACGATTATGCAGCAAAAGACTCCCGGATAAAAGTGTTCCATCTGGAAAACGGTGGGGTTTCCAATGCAAGAAATTTCGCACTCGACCACGCATCTGGAGAATACATCCAGTTTCTCGACAGCGATGACTGGATCAGTCCGGAAGCAACCAGACTGTTTGTCCGCACAATTACCACCAGTCAGTGTGATATGGTAATCTCCGACTTCTACCGTGTGTCAGGAAAACGTCTCTCACAAAAAGGGGATATCGAAGAAGATGGTGTCATGACCCGGCAGGAATTTGCCAATATTATGCTTGAAAATCCGGCAGACTTCTATTATGGAGTACTCTGGAATAAGTTCTACCGCCGTGAAATCATTGAATCCGTACATTTGCGCATGGATCCCCAGATCAACTGGTGTGAAGATTTCCTGTTTAATCTGGAATATATCCGCCATGCAAACAGTTTTGCAGCACTCCAGGTTCCGGTATATTATTATGTAAAACGAAAGGGAAGTCTTATATCTACCCAGAGCATTAACCTGACAAATACAATGAAAATGAAACTGAATGTATTTGAATATTACAACCGCTTTTATAAAGATGTGTATGATGAAGAGGCATATGAGAATATCCGGCTTCAGGTATATCGATTTTTCATTACTTCTGCAAAAGACGGCATCGTACCTCCGCTCAGCGGCAGCCAGAAACTGGGCAATGAGAAAACCCGCATCCATAAGGCAGCCCTTGCCGGCGATGATGCGATTCTGGATGCTTACCGCGACCGCAAATTACTCGAATATTATTTTGATACGGTTTCAAAAAAGAACAGCCTTTCTCTTCCGGAAACAATGGTATTATATTATCTGCATCATTCCGGTCAGTATACTTCCATCCGTGATCTTGCAGACTGTATGCAGATGAGCAGCCGCATGGTATCTGTCTCCCTCCAGAAACTGATACGAAAAAATATCATCCGTTTTTCTTCGGAGAAAAAACTGTCATCCGTTACTTTTCTTCCTCTGTCCGAAACGATTTTAAAGGATCTGGAACTGGCTGAAACAGATTTTCGCAACACACGTTTTCTCGGATTTTCCAAAGAAGAAATAGCTGCCTATACCGAATCCACGAAGAAAATCCGCAGCAACATACAGGCAGCCCTTTTTCCGCTCTGATGAGCGGAATTTTTCTTATTTTATTTTTACTTCTTCCTATCTAATGGCAGTTACTTTGTAGTCCTGTGCTTCCACTGCCTTCTTTAACACCTCATCATCCACCGGTGCATTAAGCTTTACAACAGCAGTTCCTTTCTCATGGCTTGCCTCAGCACTGTCTACCTGTGGAATCTCTTCGAGTGCCTTCTTTACATGTGCCTCACAATGTCCACACATCATTCCTGTAATCTCGATTACCTTTGTATTTTCTTCCATTTCTGAAATCTCCTTTTTCTCTTCTTTTTCTTCTTTCTTTTCTATCTGCAAAGACTGCTTATCTGCACGGAACAGATTCAGTCTTAATGCATTCATAACAACGCAGAAGCTTGATAAACTCATCGCAGCCGCACCAAACATCGGATTCAGCTTCCATCCGAGGATCTGATAATATACACCTGCCGCAAGCGGAATTCCTATGACATTATAGAAAAATGCCCAAAATAAATTCTCATGAATATTCCGCAGAACCGCCCTGCTCAGATGTATTGCGGTACACACATCCATAAGGCTGCTCTTCATCAGGACCAGATCTGCCGCATCCATGGCAACGTCCGTTCCTGCACCTATGGCTGCTCCGATATCCGCACTGGTCAGTGCCGGTGCATCATTGATGCCATCGCCTACCATAATCGTCTTTCCTTCTTTTTTCAGTTCCCGGATAACCTCATCCTTACCCTCCGGAAGGACACCTGCCCTCACTTCGTCCACACCTGCAAGCTTCGCTACTGCTTTTGCAGTTCTCTCATTATCCCCGGTCAGCATTACCACTTTCATTCCCATTTTTTTCAGACGGCTGATTGCTTCCATGCTGTCCTCTTTCAGAGTATCCGCAACCGCAATGATTCCACAGAATTTTCCGTCCTGTGCAAAGAACAGTGGTGTTTTTCCCTGTTCTGCCAGATGCCATGACTTCTGCAGCACATCTTCCGGAATCCTTACCTTCTCTTCGATAAATTCTCTCTTACCGCCGAATACCTCTTTGCCATCCAGTTTTGCAGAAAGACCATTTCCGGCAACTGTCTGGAAATCTTCCACTTCCCTTCCCTTTCTGAACTCCGG
>ULWV01056763.1_pt1 | contig 23301 bp, 16 predicted proteins | sample 1960651 | NCBI WGS metagenome assembly ULWV01 (sample SAMEA4835820, study PRJEB28245) | human gut metagenome | biome: gut microbiome; material: fecal sample | place: Denmark | collected 2008
TGCCATGCAAGCGCTCTCCCAGCTGAGCTAATCCCCCATAATTTTCCAGAAGTAGAAACTTCTGGAAAAAGAGACACTCAAATAAAAGCTGTCTAACATAATTCAGTTGTGGGGGTGCGTGAGCGCACTGCTTGGGCTCCCAGCTGAGCTAATCCCCCATAGCTGGCGTGTCATTCCTGACGACGCATATTATTATACCAGCCAAAAGGAGAGTTGTCAATAACTTTTTTATTTTTTGTGAGCGACGCTGCGGCGGGTGCTGCGCTTGTAGTAGAACAGGTACTGCTGTACGATGCCAGCCTGCTGACCATAGGAAGGAAAAGGGTCGCGGCCGCCGAATTCCTCATCAATGAGTCGCTGTATCCAAACATCAATGGGAGCCATCGCGGTACGGCCATAGCCAAAGAGGCAAACGCAGTTTGCTACCTTTTTGCCGACGCCGTCCAGCTCGAGGAGGCGGGAAAAGAGAGCGTCGTTGGGCAGCGCTGCCAGAGCACCGAGGTCGAGTGTGCCGCTGGAAGCCTGTGCGGCAGCGTTCTGGATGTAACGGGTGCGGTAGCCCAGACCACAGCCCATCAGCTGCGCCCCAGAGAGGCCGCAGAGCTGCTGCGGGGTGGGGAAGAGGAAGACTTCATCGCCTTCGGCACTGAGCGGTTCGCCGCAGCACCGGGCAAGGCGTTCTACGGCGGTGCGGATGGCCGGAATGCTCTTGCGCTGGGAGATAAGAAAGGTGATGAGCATTTCCCATGGGTCCTGATGCAGGATTCGGATGCCCTGCCCAAATTCGAGCGATTTGTCCAGATAGCTGCTCTGTCCCGCTAAGCTGCACCGCAGCGCGGAATAGTTCCGGCTCAAATCAAAGTAGTTGGCCCAGCACTCCCAATCTGAGCCATACCATGCAGCGTCGTATTGCCCAGCGCCCAGCGGAGTCAGATAAAGGAGTGCGCCGCCGGAAAGAAAACGGTAGCGCCCGTCGGCCAGTTTCTGCGGCCGGAAGCACTGGCCGCTTTCGATGATTTTGTCGAGGTCAAAGTCGTCCTGGATGGTGACGAGCTGATGGGTAAGGGAAACGGTATGCATGGAAAACTCCTTTTTGGAAAAATTGTGGCGATGCCCGATTCGAGGTGGAAACTGATTTCTATCCGTACCCTTTGCGGGGAGGGCAACCTTGATGCTGAAAAGACCGGCGTGGTTGTGACAATTTCTATCTGCGCCCTCGGTGAAGAGGACGTCTTGGTTACGCCTTTGAGAACCGCGATATGATTATTATGTTATTCTATCCACACCCCTCAAATAGGAGCGACTTCAAGTCGAAGAATGCACCGGGGAACACAAATTGATTTTAACTAACGTCTTTAAGAGACGGAATTGTAGGTCAAAATACTCAGTTTCTTAGAGAGCGCATGGCAACAACTTAATAAGAGTTTACCATATTTTTGTGTCGATTTCTACCTGCGCCCTCCGTGAGGAAGGCGACCCATTATCGGCGGCCATCAGAGAGCGTCCGTTTTATTTCTATCCACGCCCTCCGCGAGGAGGGCGACAGAGGGCAGCACCTCGCCCGTTACCCACTTGCGATTTCTATCCACGCCCTCCGCGAGGAGGGCGACTTCTGCAGCAGCTGGGCATCCACCCGGAATCGTGATTTCTATCCACGCCCTCCGCGAGGAGGGCGACCGACTGAAACGTGACCGTTGCGAAACTTCACCAATTTCTATCCACGCCCTCCGCGAGGAGGGCGACCGCCGCCGTGAGAGCAGCCGGGCCACCAAGGGAGATTTCTATCCACGCCCTCCGCGAGGAGGGCGACTCGCGATCCACGCCGCCGTTCCGGCGGCCAAGGTATTTCTATCCACGCCCTCCGCGAGGAGGGCGACGACGTGCTGCCGGTGTGGTGCCGCCTGTGGGGCTTATTTCTATCCACGCCCTCCGCGAGGAGGGCGACAGTAGCCCGTGCAGGTCGACCAGCTTCCTGTGCTGATTTCTATCCACGCCCTCCGCGAGGAGGGCGACTTTTTCGGAGCGGTTCTTGCCGTAGGCTTTGTCCATTTCTATCCACGCCCTCCGCGAGGAGGGCGACCCATTTAAGGCGGGACATCGTTGGTGACACCACGGATTTCTATCCACGCCCTCCGCGAGGAGGGCGACTCGTAGCTCTCCGGCCAGACCCACTCGATGGTTGATTTCTATCCACGCCCTCCGCGAGGAGGGCGACCGGATGTCCGTTTCCGGCTTGATGATTGGCATGTATTTCTATCCACGCCCTCCGCGAGGAGGGCGACACGGATGCCCAGAGCGTGGCCTGTAAGGCGCTTGATTTCTATCCACGCCCTCCGCGAGGAGGGCGACGTGATGCAGGACGGTCTGACCCGGTACGTCAAGAAATTTCTATCCACGCCCTCCGCGAGGAGGGCGACTCGCTATCCATGTGCCGGTGTCCGACTGCATCTGATTTCTATCCACGCCCTCCGCGAGGAGGGCGACATGAACCAGATAGGTCACACCATCAATCACAACCTATTTCTATCCACGCCCTCCGCGAGGAGGGCGACCGGCGGCGCAGGTAACGCCCCACGAGATGCCCAATTTCTATCCACGCCCTCCGCGAGGAGGGCGACTGGCCGTCTTGGCCTTTTCGGCGCTGCTGGCGGCAATTTCTATCCACGCCCTCCGCGAGGAGGGCGACCGCCGTGGCTACAGGGACAGACCCGATCCCGTGGATTTCTATCCACGCCCTCCGCGAGGAGGGCGACAACGCCTACGTCTTGTGGCAGCGCAGCGACATCGATTTCTATCCACGCCCTCCGCGAGGAGGGCGACTAAGCTTCGAGGGTACGGACGAAGTCGCCGTGATATTTCTATCCACGCCCTCCGCGAGGAGGGCGACCTGCGGTTCAGGCGAAAAACAGCGGCACCTATACCATTTCTATCCACGCCCTCCGCGAGGAGGGCGACTTTTCCGTGTTTGATAGTCATGTCGAGACCATCAAATTTCTATCCACGCCCTCCGCGAGGAGGGCGACGCAGGCTCCAACGAGCGCTACAATGTCAACCACGATTTCTATCCACGCCCTCCGCGAGGAGGGCGACCCGGCACCGCAATTATCCCGGCCGACAAGACAGATATTTCTATCCACGCCCTCCGCGAGGAGGGCGACGTCCGGGCACAAACCTGTTGCCGGGTTGCCATCCATTTCTATCCACGCCCTCCGCGAGGAGGGCGACGCCGGGGGACAGCTTCTTTGCCCGGCCACGGAAAAATTTCTATCCACGCCCTCCGCGAGGAGGGCGACGAATTACGCCACGGTTGCCGCCGAGGTTGTCCAATTTCTATCCACGCCCTCCGCGAGGAGGGCGACGCGGCTGCTACGGCGGCGGCTTTTGCGGCGATGATTTCTATCCACGCCCTCCGCGAGGAGGGCGACCAGGGGTCTGCCGCCCAAGGATGCCCTCAAGGTTAAATTTCTATCCACGCCCTCCGCGAGGAGGGCGACCTATGGCGGCAAGGCTTGCCAAGAGGCACGAAAATTTCTATCCACGCCCTCCGCGAGGAGGGCGACGCGGCCCATTCTGCGCTTATACACGATTTCGTGATTTCTATCCACGCCCTCCGCGAGGAGGGCGACGGAGGCCGATAAGACCTACGACCGCATGAAGCAATTTCTATCCACGCCCTCCGCGAGGAGGGCGACTGAGCTGTGCGGCAAGATTGCTTCTAAGTTGGAAATTTCTATCCACGCCCTCCGCGAGGAGGGCGACACCGGGTGTGCTGCTCACAAACAGATGATGGAGATTTCTATCCACGCCCTCCGCGAGGAGGGCGACCTCGAAGCAGATGCAGCCTTCGTGTTCTGCGCAATTTCTATCCACGCCCTCCGCGAGGAGGGCGACTTTGATGCGGGAGCTTGCAATCAGGATCAAGGATATTTCTATCCACGCCCTCCGCGAGGAGGGCGACGCTGATCTCCCTGTCGATTGTCATGGCAGCCGAGATATTTCTATCCACGCCCTCCGCGAGGAGGGCGACTCCCTTTGGCTATCGTCGGGTAAAGCTCAAAAACGATTTCTATCCACGCCCTCCGCGAGGAGGGCGACGCCCGGGCAACCGCTGCGGTGATGGGTGCTTGCGGGATTTCTATCCACGCCCTCCGCGAGGAGGGCGACGGCCTGCTCATAGCTCCAACACGTTGCCTGTGCAATTTCTATCCACGCCCTCCGCGAGGAGGGCGACATTCAGCGCGCTTTCCCGAAAGCCTACGTCACCATATTTCTATCCACGCCCTCCGCGAGGAGGGCGACGTCACACCGGGCTCGCACTGTGCTTTCAGGCCAAATTTCTATCCACGCCCTCCGCGAGGAGGGCGACCTGGAAAATTACGACAGCCTCGAAACCGTAAAGATTTCTATCCACGCCCTCCGCGAGGAGGGCGACCATTTTTGTTTCGGCAGTCCCCATTGCGTTGTTATTTCTATCCACGCCCTCCGCGAGGAGGGCGACGTCGGCCTCAAATTGTCCGAATGCCTGATATGGATTTCTATCCACGCCCTCCGCGAGGAGGGCGACGCGGTTGGTGTGTATCTGTGCTTGCTTGCTACCGCATTTCTATCCACGCCCTCCGCGAGGAGGGCGACATGGTCATCTTGCCAAGCTTGATCTGAGTGGCATAATTTCTATCCACGCCCTCCGCGAGGAGGGCGACAAGAGGTCATGGAACTACGTTGATGGGATTTTGCGATTTCTATCCACGCCCTCCGCGAGGAGGGCGACCTTCGTTCATGGCTACCTGCACCGGGTGAGATACGATTTCTATCCACGCCCTCCGCGAGGAGGGCGACCCTGACCGGCGACGATATTTCGGAGGTCACATTTATTTCTATCCACGCCCTCCGCGAGGAGGGCGACCCAGCAGCTTGATTGTCAACTCGCCATCGTAATTTATTTCTATCCACGCCCTCCGCGAGGAGGGCGACTCCAGCGGTTCGGCCTCCCCGGGGAGATTAGAAATTTCTATCCACGCCCTCCGCGAGGAGGGCGACCTCGGCCAGTTCTTGCAACACAGGCATCAGGGGCTATTTCTATCCACGCCCTCCGCGAGGAGGGCGACCTGCGCTTGCTGGGAAGCCTGTGAAACGCTGGAGATTTCTATCCACGCCCTCCGCGAGGAGGGCGACCCGCAATGCCGCAACCGAAACCACCAAGACAGGAGATTTCTATCCACGCCCTCCGCGAGGAGGGCGACCCCGCTACCTAAATTTTACCACGAAAAGAGGTTGATTTCTATCCACGCCCTCCGCGAGGAGGGCGACTCATGCCTTTTCCTCCCGCTCCATCAAAATTTCAATTTCTATCCACGCCCTCCGCGAGGAGGGCGACGGTATCAAGTTCAACTTTTTAGATCGCACGGGTTATTTCTATCCACGCCCTCCGCGAGGAGGGCGACTTTCGGCTTGGCAGCCAAAGAAAGCCGCGAGCCTATTTCTATCCACGCCCTCCGCGAGGAGGGCGACCTGGATTCCCGAAGAATGGATCGAGGCGGTTTTTATTTCTATCCACGCCCTCCGCGAGGAGGGCGACTTCAGGCCCTGAAGCACCGAGGACTGTTCCGGCTTATTTCTATCCACGCCCTCCGCGAGGAGGGCGACCCGCGAGGAAAAGCGGCGATGACCACCAATATGAGATTTCTATCCACGCCCTCCGCGAGGAGGGCGACATGCAAAGGCTGGCGACAGCCTGACCGTTCAGGTATTTCTATCCACGCCCTCCGCGAGGAGGGCGACTGGACTGACCCAAAAGCTGAGAGACATCTGTCAGATTTCTATCCACGCCCTCCGCGAGGAGGGCGACGTCGCTGCATCCAGCCTTCCGCAGGCTCAGCAGTATTTCTATCCACGCCCTCCGCGAGGAGGGCGACGTGGAAAGCGTTGAAATAAAATCAAACGAAAATTATTTCTATCCACGCCCTCCGCGAGGAGGGCGACACGCTTACCCAGAACGTCAGCATCCTTTGGGGTATTTCTATCCACGCCCTCCGCGAGGAGGGCGACTGTGCTGGCCGCAAACAGAGCAATTAACCTTTTTGATTTCTATCCACGCCCTCCGCGAGGAGGGCGACGTTTGACGCAAGCATTGACACCGCCGGTCTGGAATTTCTATCCACGCCCTCCGCGAGGAGGGCGACGCCCAGCGATACCACAAGACCCGCTACCCGATCAAATTTCTATCCACGCCCTCCGCGAGGAGGGCGACTGCGTATGTATGGTAATATATAGCCACAGTAAAGATTTCTATCCACGCCCTCCGCGAGGAGGGCGACGTTTTGCCTCCGACGGTGTCGTCACCCTCACCAAATTTCTATCCACGCCCTCCGCGAGGAGGGCGACGCTCCTCAAGCTCACGCCTGACGGCCTGTTTGGAATTTCTATCCACGCCCTCCGCGAGGAGGGCGACCTTCCTATTCGCTCCATCTTTGACGGCGTTTTCTGATTTCTATCCACGCCCTCCGCGAGGAGGGCGACCGTTTTTCAACGGCTTTGGCATCCCGGGCTATCTGATTTCTATCCACGCCCTCCGCGAGGAGGGCGACACGCTGGATGGCGGTATGGTTGCAGTCCGGCTGATATTTCTATCCACGCCCTCCGCGAGGAGGGCGACGGATACGCACAGCGGTCTTGGGCAAAGAGGTACGTATTTCTATCCACGCCCTCCGCGAGGAGGGCGACGTAAGAAAGGAGATAAATTATGCTGGATAAGCTATTTCTATCCACGCCCTCCGCGAGGAGGGCGACGTGTATTACCCGCAACAGCCGCAAGGGCAGCTTATTTCTATCCACGCCCTCCGCGAGGAGGGCGACCTCAGCTCTTGCTCACTGAGCCGCACGACTGAGATTTCTATCCACGCCCTCCGCGAGGAGGGCGACCAGCTGCCGGGCGGTTTGCACTGCGCAGCATGATATTTCTATCCACGCCCTCCGCGAGGAGGGCGACCACTGGAACAAGGACACACGGAGGTACACAGAATATTTCTATCCACGCCCTCCGCGAGGAGGGCGACTTATGTGGCCAATGCAAAGGCGCAAGCCCGACAGATTTCTATCCACGCCCTCCGCGAGGAGGGCGACTAGTTCGCCACTCACAAGATATGCTGGATGCAGCAATTTCTATCCACGCCCTCCGCGAGGAGGGCGACAGCCTGACCGTGGGCGATGTTCTGCGAGGTGATGATTTCTATCCACGCCCTCCGCGAGGAGGGCGACAAGCAAAGGCAAAGCGTTGATTAGCTCGGCAATGATTTCTATCCACGCCCTCCGCGAGGAGGGCGACATGCAGCAGGGCTTCTGCGCAACGCAGAACACCATATTTCTATCCACGCCCTCCGCGAGGAGGGCGACCACTGGATGCAGGAGGATTTGAAGCAGCTACTGATTTCTATCCACGCCCTCCGCGAGGAGGGCGACCCGGGAACGTGGCAAGAAACGGTTTCTCGGAAGTATTTCTATCCACGCCCTCCGCGAGGAGGGCGACCTTCGAGGAACGCAAGGCATTCGTCTATGAGCTATTTCTATCCACGCCCTCCGCGAGGAGGGCGACGCGTCCGGCGTGGCGGTTGTATCTGGTATATGCTATTTCTATCCACGCCCTCCGCGAGGAGGGCGACCAAGCAGGAGCTGACCCACGGCCCTGTGCATTCGATATTTCTATCCACGCCCTCCGCGAGGAGGGCGACGAAATGTCTGACGAAGAAAAGGCGTTACAGAACGATTTCTATCCACGCCCTCCGCGAGGAGGGCGACCGTGGGCGAAGCGGGTGCTGACCATCTGGGGCATATTTCTATCCACGCCCTCCGCGAGGAGGGCGACTCATCCGTGTAGGCAATCTTCTTGTTGGCAATGAATTTCTATCCACGCCCTCCGCGAGGAGGGCGACTCAGCGGCATCAATATCAATCTGAGCAGCAGTGCATTTCTATCCACGCCCTCCGCGAGGAGGGCGACCACGCTGGGCGGGGAAACCACAAAAGCCGATGCTATTTCTATCCACGCCCTCCGCGAGGAGGGCGACACAAGGATGGCACCATGACCATCATGGCCAGCAAATTTCTATCCACGCCCTCCGCGAGGAGGGCGACCAGGCAGGGGCTTTTACCGCGGTCTCAGTCAGGGATTTCTATCCACGCCCTCCGCGAGGAGGGCGACCGTGACGTCCGTGGCGTTGCTGACCTCCAGCAAATTTCTATCCACGCCCTCCGCGAGGAGGGCGACGTTGATGAAATCCGCGAAGGCTGCCCCTGCGATATTTCTATCCACGCCCTCCGCGAGGAGGGCGACACCGGGGCGGATTTTCTTCTCGCCGGGAATATAGATTTCTATCCACGCCCTCCGCGAGGAGGGCGACCGTTCGAGCGAAATATCAAATCGCTTTTGAAATTATTTCTATCCACGCCCTCCGCGAGGAGGGCGACTCCGCATATCGAGCATCGCGGTGTCAGGGAAGCGATTTCTATCCACGCCCTCCGCGAGGAGGGCGACCAAGCTGCCGCCCCGGAAGCGATCCAACCAAAAGAATTTCTATCCACGCCCTCCGCGAGGAGGGCGACTGTCGGGGTCCTGTTTCTTCCCCTCGCCGGGGAATTTCTATCCACGCCCTCCGCGAGGAGGGCGACGGACAACAGCGCATCCTTTCTCCCCGGCGAGGGATTTCTATCCACGCCCTCCGCGAGGAGGGCGACGATCGCCGATCTTGGGCATCCAGTATTCCCACGCGAATTTCTATCCACGCCCTCCGCGAGGAGGGCGACTACGAGTGCTTCAAGCGCAGAATCAAACCGAACGTATTTCTATCCACGCCCTCCGCGAGGAGGGCGACCGCTGGCCTCGGCTTCCAACAACTGCTTCGGGATATTTCTATCCACGCCCTCCGCGAGGAGGGCGACCCTCGGCGGCTGCGACGGTGTCTATTACCATGCCATTTCTATCCACGCCCTCCGCGAGGAGGGCGACACCAGATCCCGCTGGAGCAGTGGTATCAGACCAATTTCTATCCACGCCCTCCGCGAGGAGGGCGACGAGCCGTTCATCGTTCAGATCACGGCCAGCAGCCTATTTCTATCCACGCCCTCCGCGAGGAGGGCGACGGCAGTTGATCTTTCATACCTTGATGAACAGGTGCAATTTCTATCCACGCCCTCCGCGAGGAGGGCGACCTCGGCGGGGTTGTTGGTATGTCGATTGTCGTTGTATTTCTATCCACGCCCTCCGCGAGGAGGGCGACACCTTCCCCGGCTGGTGCAGCAGCCCGCCGGGGAATTTCTATCCACGCCCTCCGCGAGGAGGGCGACCCGAACTGGGACACAATCCATCAAGCCCTGAAAATTTCTATCCACGCCCTCCGCGAGGAGGGCGACCTTGTCGGGGTCCTGTTTCTTCCCCTCGCCGGGGAATTTCTATCCACGCCCTCCGCGAGGAGGGCGACATTATGTTTCGGAGGTATTCACCATGAAGAAGTTTATTTCTATCCACGCCCTCCGCGAGGAGGGCGACCTGTTCAACAGTAGGACAATAAAGGCACAGCGAGGATTTCTATCCACGCCCTCCGCGAGGAGGGCGACTTTGTATGCAGAGAAAGGAAAAACAACATGGAAAAATTTCTATCCACGCCCTCCGCGAGGAGGGCGACGGGGCAGCCATTGCGCAGTTCGTCCACGTTCTTATTTCTATCCACGCCCTCCGCGAGGAGGGCGACCAGAGTTGAGCGAGATTCCGCAGGCTGCATACAATTTCTATCCACGCCCTCCGCGAGGAGGGCGACGGAGCAATGGCGGCGGCGCTGGCCTGTTCAGCTTATTTCTATCCACGCCCTCCGCGAGGAGGGCGACCTTGCCGCCTTGTTCGCATAGCTGTTGACATAAGAGATTTCTATCCACGCCCTCCGCGAGGAGGGCGACCACAATAGCACCTACCCTTTTCTGCGCCCGCACAATTTCTATCCACGCCCTCCGCGAGGAGGGCGACTCCTCCCTGCGACGATCACCGAAGCGGCGCAGGAGATTTCTATCCACGCCCTCCGCGAGGAGGGCGACCGAAGCTGACGATCGAGCAGAGCAAGAGCAAATAATTTCTATCCACGCCCTCCGCGAGGAGGGCGACCTATCTCCTTACGGTGCCGCCCACGAGCATCAAGATTTCTATCCACGCCCTCCGCGAGGAGGGCGACTGCGGCGATTGCGGCAAGGAGACCACTCTCAAATGATTTCTATCCACGCCCTCCGCGAGGAGGGCGACGCTACTACATCGCCAAGACCATCCGCCTGATCAGATTTCTATCCACGCCCTCCGCGAGGAGGGCGACCTGGGCCGAATGGCTCAAAACCTCCAGCAGGTCAAATTTCTATCCACGCCCTCCGCGAGGAGGGCGACCCGGCGTATGTGATTAGATAGCCGACGCAGGCGGTATTTCTATCCACGCCCTCCGCGAGGAGGGCGACAACGTGATCTGGAAGGGGTTGGTCGTGATCTCGCTATTTCTATCCACGCCCTCCGCGAGGAGGGCGACAGGGAGGAGCGGCTGCGGGCAAACCTGTCACAGATTTCTATCCACGCCCTCCGCGAGGAGGGCGACCGGCGAGGGCTGTCTCAAAAGCAGCTGTGAGGTGATTTCTATCCACGCCCTCCGCGAGGAGGGCGACCGATGCGCCACAGGTACAGGTTGTCATCAAAGTAATTTCTATCCACGCCCTCCGCGAGGAGGGCGACCCCTGCGGTTTGCGTCCATTGCCCGGCGAAGCAGATTTCTATCCACGCCCTCCGCGAGGAGGGCGACGCAGATCGTGTGTCGGTCTGGGCAGTCCTTGCAATTTCTATCCACGCCCTCCGCGAGGAGGGCGACCGCTTGATCCACTCACGGAGATCGCGTTTCAGATATTTCTATCCACGCCCTCCGCGAGGAGGGCGACTATGCTGGCCGACACCCTGCAGGCAGCCAACGCTGATTTCTATCCACGCCCTCCGCGAGGAGGGCGACATCGCACAGGCAGCCTTTAATGGCACCCTCAAGCTATTTCTATCCACGCCCTCCGCGAGGAGGGCGACCGTTCATCGACAACGACACGGTCGATGCGATGATATTTCTATCCACGCCCTCCGCGAGGAGGGCGACGGGCGGCGACCATCGGGACGGTCACCCGAACCAATTTCTATCCACGCCCTCCGCGAGGAGGGCGACGAAAGTCAGCCGGGTGCCCTCATGGACCAGTACCATTTCTATCCACGCCCTCCGCGAGGAGGGCGACCGGAGCCGTGCAAGGTCGTGATCTATGCCCTGATATTTCTATCCACGCCCTCCGCGAGGAGGGCGACGATGGAGTTACTGCAACGAACGATGTCAAGGCTGATTTCTATCCACGCCCTCCGCGAGGAGGGCGACCCTACGGCGACGAAACCAAAATACAGGCTCTGATGATTTCTATCCACGCCCTCCGCGAGGAGGGCGACGTGGTCGCCTTGCCGCAATCGCCGCAGGGATAGCTATTTCTATCCACGCCCTCCGCGAGGAGGGCGACTCCTGAAGGATGGCGACAGGCAGAAGCGGAAGAAGATTTCTATCCACGCCCTCCGCGAGGAGGGCGACCTGGTTTTTCATGGGTTTGCCTCCTTTGCAAAAAATTTCTATCCACGCCCTCCGCGAGGAGGGCGACATGCCGGATCTCACGGTCAGCCCCTCCAGATCGTCATTTCTATCCACGCCCTCCGCGAGGAGGGCGACCCATTACCGACACTAAGCTGGACGAGCTGACCCGGATTTCTATCCACGCCCTCCGCGAGGAGGGCGACCTGCGGCGGTGTGACCTACCTCCACCTGACCGACCCATTTCTATCCACGCCCTCCGCGAGGAGGGCGACATGTTGTGCAGGTCTGCAAACTCGGCGACATTGAATTTCTATCCACGCCCTCCGCGAGGAGGGCGACCGAGGTTGATGGGGGCCGTACCAAACACGACCTATTTCTATCCACGCCCTCCGCGAGGAGGGCGACGCGGAGGATTGAAAAGTGGCTCCGTTCAGACCCATTTCTATCCACGCCCTCCGCGAGGAGGGCGACGTAAAGCGGTCGCACCTGCCGGGTGCAGGAGATAATTTCTATCCACGCCCTCCGCGAGGAGGGCGACCCACCAAGGGAGGAAAGAAATAATGGCGAACCAATTTCTATCCACGCCCTCCGCGAGGAGGGCGACGTGGCTCTGCAGCGAGTAAACCCACACGCAAAACATTTCTATCCACGCCCTCCGCGAGGAGGGCGACAGCAAGCGGCACTGGATATGGGCAAGGCCACCACATTTCTATCCACGCCCTCCGCGAGGAGGGCGACTTGCATCCCCGGTGCAGCCCCGGCGGATGGTCGGCAATTTCTATCCACGCCCTCCGCGAGGAGGGCGACCTGTTGTCGTCCTCCAGTACGTGGGCTTTCACCAATTTCTATCCACGCCCTCCGCGAGGAGGGCGACCGCCCCGGTCATCAGTGTCGGGCTGCATTCTTCTATTTCTATCCACGCCCTCCGCGAGGAGGGCGACACGCCGTCGGCATCGTATACCCGCTTTCCCTGTGGATTTCTATCCACGCCCTCCGCGAGGAGGGCGACTTCCCGCTCTTTGCAAAATCTGATGACCTGATCCGGGATTTCTATCCACGCCCTCCGCGAGGAGGGCGACCGGCTCGCTTGCTGTGGCTGCATAGTAGCACGGTTATTTCTATCCACGCCCTCCGCGAGGAGGGCGACGGGCGGCCTTGCTGTATTTGATGCGTTCACCGGATTTCTATCCACGCCCTCCGCGAGGAGGGCGACGCGGTCTGCACAGGGGTAAAGGCGTCCTTCTTGACATTTCTATCCACGCCCTCCGCGAGGAGGGCGACTTCGATGTACTTCCCGGCTTTACAGACGTCGTGCAATTTCTATCCACGCCCTCCGCGAGGAGGGCGACTGAAGGACGACGGTCTGTATGTTCCCACCCCTGAGATTTCTATCCACGCCCTCCGCGAGGAGGGCGACCCATCTGCACGGAGGAAGGTATCATCAGTGCGAAATTTCTATCCACGCCCTCCGCGAGGAGGGCGACAAGCCCCACCGTGTTGGCCACCGTACTCGCAAGAATTTCTATCCACGCCCTCCGCGAGGAGGGCGACCCCACGAGCACCGAGCACCTGGAGGCTATGCTAAAATTTCTATCCACGCCCTCCGCGAGGAGGGCGACCAAGCAGTGCAACACCGCACTCGGAGACCTTTCCATTTCTATCCACGCCCTCCGCGAGGAGGGCGACCCGCGCTGTGTGAGCTGGACGCAGCGCTGAACAAGATTTCTATCCACGCCCTCCGCGAGGAGGGCGACATGTCGGATGCTTTCGACTACCAGATCATCTACATTTCTATCCACGCCCTCCGCGAGGAGGGCGACCCATACTGGGCAACAAGTACGAGGACGCCTACAAGATTTCTATCCACGCCCTCCGCGAGGAGGGCGACATCCTGACGCCGAGGAGTAAAGCCCTACATAACAATTTCTATCCACGCCCTCCGCGAGGAGGGCGACCTGGGCGCAACTATCGACCGGCTGCACCGAGCGATATTTCTATCCACGCCCTCCGCGAGGAGGGCGACTTGTGCTACCTGATGGATGGGAGATGGACGGATATTTCTATCCACGCCCTCCGCGAGGAGGGCGACAGCAAAAACAGAGACAAAATCTCTATTTTCAAACAAATTATACAACATTCTGCACGAATTTAGAAGAGCCTTGATTTACAACGGGTCAAAGAGCTATCCTAATCATGCAAAATGACACAAAAATCCGGTGCGAAGGTGCCGGAAAAATGCTGAGAACTCGCCCTTCGCACCGGGGCGGGAAACTCAGAACAACAGCAGGCCGTCCTGCTCGAAGGGCGGATGAACGCCGATATGCTCCACCTTGCTCTTATAGTTGTTGCCCAGCTGGTAGAAGCGCAGACTGTCCAGCGTAGGGTCGATGAGAGACGTCAGCTCCGCCTTGAGAACGGCATACTGCGCGGCATCCAGCAGACACTCAAACACGGAGTTCTGCACCCGCTGGCCGTGGTCCACACAGCGCTTGGCGACTTTGCGCAGACGTTTGCGCCCGGCAGGAGTTTCGGTATTGACGTCGTAGGTGATAAGGACCAGCATACACATCCCTCACTTCCAGAAAAATGGCGGGTAAAGCTCCATATCGCCCCGCAGGGTGCGGGCCAGAAGCAGAGCCTGCACATAAGGCACGAGGCCCCACGGAAGCTTTTCGTTCAGGAACGGGTGGGTGATAGTCTCCTGCTTGCGGGTCTGCCACCCGCCCAGAAAGGCGCGGCGGCCCTCATCGGTGAGAAGGACGGCCCCGTTCTCCTGCTTCTGGAAATGCTTCGGCGTCATGATTTTCTGGTTGATGCAGGAGAGCACGAAGCGGTCGGCATAAACTGCACGCAGCTCTTCCATGAGGTCGAGGGCGAGGCTCCTGCGCCCGGGCCGGGCGCGGTGGAGAAAGCCGACGTAGGGGTCGAGGCCCACACTCTGAAGAGCCGCCGTGCAGTCGGAGGCCAGAAGCGAATAAGCGAAAGAGAGCAGGGCATTGGTATTGTCCAGCGGCGGGCGGCGGCTCCGGCCTGCGAAAGAAAAATTATCGTGCTGCTGCAGGATGAGTGAATCAAAGCAGTCGAAATACCGCTGTGCCGCCTCGCCCTCCAGACCGCGAAGCTGGTCGAGGTCGTCACACTGCTCGATGAGGGGCAGCGCCGCCGCCAGCTGGGCGCTGGTGTGCTTGAGCTGTTCCACCGGCACCCGCTGGGGGTGGTCGCGGGTGGCCCGTTCCAGCACCCAGCGGGCGTTATAGACTTTGCCCAGGATGAAATTGCGCGCATAGAGACAGCTCTCTGCCTCGCTGTCTGCGATGCGGTACTGGGTCTGCCGCAGCAGGACGTTGCCCCGCTCTTCGCCTACGGCCCGGGCCAGAAAGCGGCCCTGCGGGCTGAAAAAGCTCAAATCGACCCCGAGGCTGGCGCATTTACCCATCAGGGCAGGGCTTGCGCCGGGATAGCTGAAGCAGACGATGCCTTCCAGCGTGTGGAGCGGGACCCGGCCCATTTCAGCCTTGTTGCAGAGCAGGACGATGTTCTCCCCCTCGAGGGAAAGGTAGGCGTCCTTGTTGAGGACGTAGAGCGTGTTCAAAAACTTTCTCATGGCGCGGCCTCCTGCATCTCGTCCAGATGGGCGCGGAGATAGGCTTTCGGGTCGGCACGCTGATACAGCACGGGGAGGCAGAGCTCTTTGAGGGAGCAGGCGTTGCAGTGGGTGCCGGGCTTCGACTTGGGAGTATAGCCCCGGGCAAAATAGGCGTGCATCTCGTCGGCCATCTTCTGGGTGGTCTGGCGCAGTTCTTCGGTCAGCGGCACGACCTCCCGCCGCCGCGTTTCCTCGTAGAAGAGCGCACCCTCCGGGATGCTGCACACCAGCATCTCTTCCAGCGCCATGGCCTGTGCGCAGAGCTGCAACCGGTCAGCGTCGCTGGCCTTGGCGCGGCCATGCTTGTACTCGACAGGCATGGGCTTCCAGAGCCCTTCTGCGTTTTGCAGCGGGATGCCCTCCGGGTCGGCCCGGAACTCGACGACATCGCAGTTTCCGCTCAGGCCCAGCCGACGGCTGACCACCTGCATCCCTCGGGTGATGAGCAGGCCGCCGCGCCGTTCGGTCTGGTTTGCGTCATGGCAGCGGGTGTGGTCGAGCTGGCCTTCGACGGTGCGGCGGTTCTCCGCCCACTGCTGTTCCAGATGGATGAGCGCCCACTGGCGGCGGCAGAAGCAGAAGTGCTGGATGCCCGACAGGGGCAGCCAGTCGTCTGCGCCGCCCATCAGGACAGCCTCTCGCAGGTGACTCCTTCCGGCAGAGTGTCTGCCACCGTGACGGTGTAGTCGCGGTAGCTGCGGGCGGCGTCCACATCGGGCTTGCGCTGGACGGCGACGGAGTCGAAGAGCTTATAGGCCGGGGCATTGCCCAGCTCAGAATCGTGCTTGAACACGATGAGCTCCCGCACGGCCATCTTGCCCCGGGCAGCGCTGTGGTCGTTCTCGAACATATTCAGGATGGCAGTCCACAGAAGTTTCAAATCATCCTCGGAGAAGCCGGTGGTCTTCCGGGCGAGGTTGGCCGAGACATAGCCCTCGGCGCGGTAGAGGGCGTAAGGCACGATGTGCTTGCGGCCCATCTCAGTACCCTTCTTCTCGGCATCGGCCTCGGTAGTGATGGCCACGCGGGTGATGGTGACTTCCTGCGGGACGATGGGGTCTACCGACCGGGCAAAGCTCAGCTGGACGGGGCCGCGCACCTGACCGCAGTTCAGCGCACCCTTGACGAAGGTGGTCATGACAGCACCGAAGGTGCGGATGTCGAAGTAGTTCTCACACATATAGTCCCGCAGCTTGGCATCGATGTCAGGGTCGGCCTTTTTGGCAGCTTTCAGGTCGGGGTCGATGCCCAGCGTGCTGATGGCCTCGGCATCGCTGCGGTTGAGGGGAACGCCGTCCTTGATGTAGATACGATAGCCTTTTTCGTCCTCTTTCAGGGTCTCGACATAGTTGCGGATCTTCCGCTTGAGGCAGACGTCGGTCACCAGACCGTAGCCCGTCTCGGGGTCGATACGGGGCATATTGCCTGCATCGGGGTCGCCGTTGGGGTTGCCGTTCTCGACGTCGAACAGGATGACGAAATCATAGCGGTTCTTGATGGGCTCAGACATGGTTTATTCCTCCTCATTCTTTTTGGCGTAGCGTTTCTGGGTCTGGTGGTAGTAGCCGATCTCAAAGGCACCCTGCTCCGGCAGGCTGAGCCGTGCCGGGAAGCCTGTCTCGGGCAGCTGGGCCATCAGCTCGGTGAGCTGTTTGCTGAAATGCACCTCGTTGGGGGTGCTCATCTTCTGCAGATGCTTCTGAGCCAGCTTGACCAGCGTAGGGAAGGCCGTTGCCGGGGTGGCACAGGCCGAGTTGAAGTACCGGTCTTTGATGGTGGCGTTGATGCCGGGATTGGCGACGCTCTGGATCGTCTCCAGCACAGAGAAGAGACGCCCCAGAACATAGGGGACATTGCTGCTTTCGTTCAGGCTCACGGTAAATACCTCCTTGTTGAGCTCGGTGGGGTAGTTGCGGAGATAGTAGGCTTTCAGGATGGCGGCGCGGCCTCGGGTGACTTCCCGTTCGGCCCGGATGCGGAGGGTCACGCCGTTGAGCAGAGTGGCGGGGTACGGCCCGCCGGTGAGGATGGCCCGGAGCAGATCGCCCACCAGCTGGGGCGATGGATTTTTGTCCCGGGATTTCTGGTTGACCGTCTCCTGCGCCAGCGCCCAGACCGACAGGTTTTCCCGCTTGTCGAAGGCGGGGCGGGTGATGCTGAGCCGGTCGGCGTGGTCCTGCAGATTTTTGGCAAACTGTCCGAAACTGCTGTGCAGGAAGAACCGGACGGAGAGCCGGGCCGCGTTGGGCGAGATGCCCAGCACATAGAAGTTCTGGTTCGGGTCCAGCTTGTCATCGAGGAAGGAAACGGGGCGTCCTTGAGAAAGGGCTTTCAGTGCGGCGGCAAGGTCGCTTTCCGAGACGCCGCGCGCCTCGGCACCGCCGCAGAAAAACATCAGCATGGCGTTTGAGTAGGCGGGAGCGGCGTTTTCGGCCCAGCAGACGATGGTGGTGTCGCCGATGCGCTGGCAGCAGTTCCGGTCAGCCAGCAGCAGATTGAGGGCCGTGGTGTAGGCGAAGGCCGCGTACTCGCTGACAGGGGCGTTGGCACCCTGCTCATGGCCATAGGAGCAGAAAGCGGGCGCGTTGAAGGAGACCAGTGCCGCACCGGCGGCCTGTGCGCCCATCACACCCTTGATGGCGGGGTGGATGCGGGCGATGCCGGCTTCTTTGCCGGTGATGAGGCAGCGGGCCGTTTCGGCGTCTGCATCGGAGGTGTCAAAGGCGGACTGCCATGCGGCCCGGATGGCGTCATCTGTGGTGGCCAGCCAGTGAGCGCCGTCGGGGGATTCGTAGCCGAACACAAGGTTCGCGTTGTTGTTCAGGTCGGCCCACTGCTCTGCCAGCAGCGGGTGGGTGGGGGCTGTATCCGGCTCCCAGCTGTCAAAAAAGGCGAGGATGGCTTTGGCGGCAGGGGAGTCCACACCGTCGAGCACCTTGTGGTGGAGGGCGGCACAGGCCTCGAAGCACTGGCGGGAGCGCTCGGGCTTGCCCTTTTCGTCTGCGCCCAGCAGGTAGGACGTATTGTCGCACAAAAAGTTCGCGGCGACGCCGGAGGCGCGCTTGACCCGGTGGGGGACAGGAAGCTCACGGGGGGCGATGACGGTCTTTTTGCCCTTGGGGACTTCCTGCCGCAGGTCGTTGAGGGCGAGGAGCTGGCCGTCGGGGCCGAGGCGTAGCTCGTAGCTGACCTTGAAGCGGCTGTCCCAGCCGGGGGCCTCCACCTTGCCCTGCTTCAAGAGCTGTTCATAATAGGCGGTGAGTGCTTGGAGTATCATGTAAACACCTCCACGTCCCGGCATTCCATCACGCCGTCCACCAGCTTTGCGCGGAAGAACTGGCTGCGGATGTTGGCCGAATCAGAGTAATCGAGGCTGTGGAGCATGAAGCCGAGGTCCTGCGTGACCTTCAGCGCCGGAATGCTGCCGCCCGGCCATTCCCGGAAGTTAGCCGGGAACTCCCGGCACCCGAAACAGGGCTGGTGATAGCACTGACCTTTGCGCAGGCGTCGGCGCAGGATGTCCTGGAACTTGCCGGGATTGTCGCTGGGGGCGGCCTTGTCCGTCAAATCAAAGTGACACTCGATGACGTAGTGGACGTCCTGCAGGACCATCGCGGCCCGCTGCTGGATGTCCTCCGAGGTGTAGAGCACCGGCGGCGTGCCGCCTTTGGCCGCACTGAGGGCGGCGGAGGACAGCAGGGTGGACTTGACCTCGTTGCGCCGGATGTTGGTGAACCGGATGGGCCGCTGGGTGTATTCCTCGGTGGACGCTTCATCCTCGGGGTCAAGGCCGAAGGGCTTGAGCAGATAGATGTGGTCAACCGTATAACGCAGCCCGGGGTGCCAGTAGATGGCTTCCACAAGGCCCCGCGCAGCGGATGGAGTGATCATGTCGTAGCTCACACGCTCGGTCTTCATTTCCGGACGAGTGAAACAGGCATAGTCGCCCCACACCTCAATGAGCATGGACATCAGCATCGCCTCCTTTCCGGGTGAAGTTGAATTTTCAGACTAAGATGAATATCGGTCATTGAAACCACCTCTTTCTTTTAGAAGTAAAGGCCGATGCCCGTCTCCACATCCATGGCAAGGCCGGTCTTTTCACTGTAGCAGCTGGTGTCGGTGAGGATGGCGGAACCATCGGGCCGCAGTTCCAGCGCCCCGGCGGCGTCGAGCTTGTCGAACTGGTCCTTATAGCAGGAGACACTGTAAATGCCCAGCTTCCGCAGCAGCGTCCGGGTGACATGACCGCTGCGCAGCTGTTCACAGAGGGCCGCGCCCTCGCCGACGGGCAGATAGACCGTGCGGGCAGCGTTCTCGATGAGGCGGAATTCCTCCGCCACCTGTGCAAAGGGGAACTGGCAGCCCCGGATGCCCCGGAGAAAGGCATCCAGAATGCCGTGCTTGTCCACGGCGTCGGGGCCGCGAAGGTCGGAAAGCTCGTTGAAGTAGAGCTGAATGGCTCGGGGCGTGTCCAGTGTGTCCTGATGCCGGGCGGTGTAGTCCAGCGCGCTGACATTCTGCCTGAGCATCTGGGGCGTGGAACACTCGTCCAGCCGGAACCGGTAGACGATGCTTTCCTCTGCGCCCCGCCGCCCCTCGCGGTTGCAGCGCCCGGCAGTCTGTAAGAGCGAGTCAAGACCGCACTGCTCGCGGTAAGCGACGGGAAAATCCACATCCACGCCCGCCTCGATGAGAGAGGTGGACACCACCCGGCAGGGCAGACCCTCTTTCAGTCGCTGGCGGATGTCGTCCAGCTGACGGCGGCGGTCGGCGGCGCAGAGCAGAGTGGTCAGGCAGTAGCTGCCCTCGGCGGGCAGAGCAGCGTAGAGCTGCTGGGCCGTCTTGCGGCGGTTGACCACGCAGAGCACCTGCGGGTGATTTGCCAGCCGGGCGGCGAACTCCTCCTGCGGCAGGGTGCCGAGGTCTTGCAGTGTGGTGCGCCGGAGCACTTCGTAGAGGCGGGCCGCGTCGGGCGTGATCTCCTGCGGGTGGAGCTCAGGCGCAAAGCGCCGGAACAGCGGCTCAAGGGCAGGCTGGGTGGCCGTGCAGAGGACAGCCGTGGAGTGGTAATGCTGGATGAGCTGGGCGATGGCACTGACGCAGGGGGCAAGGTAGTCGCCCGGGAGGGTCTGCGCCTCGTCGAAGATGATGACGCTGTCGGCGATGTTGTGGAGCTTGCGGCAGCGGCTGCTGCGGTTGGCGTAGAGCGACTCGAAGAACTGCACCGCCGTCGTCACCACGACGGGGGCGTCCCAGTTTTCGCTGGCCAGCATCTGGCGGTACTGGGCGGGGGTCAGGTCGTCCTGCTCAACAGTCTTGTACTCGGCGTTGGAGAAGTCGGCCAGAACATTTTCTGCGCCCAGCAGGCCCGAGAAGACGGCGGCGGTCTGATCGATGATGGACATATAAGGGATGACGTAGATGACCCGCTTCATCTTCTGGGCGGCGGTGTGCTCCAGCGCAAAGGCGAGGGAGGCGAAGGTCTTGCCGCCGCCGGTAGGTACGGTGAGGGTGTAGAGCCCCTGTGGGCCGTGCGCGCCTTTCTCGAGGCAGGCGCGGAGGACGGTGTTGCGCTGGACGCTGACGGGCGAGGGCGATTCAGCACTGAGATAGCGCTGCGCCTGTGCCGAGACGATGTCCCGCAGTGCGGCGATGTCCGCGCCGCTGCCCCGGGGTGCGGCCTTGCCGTCCATGAAGGTCTCGGTGTCGATGAAGTCGGCGTCCACGAGGCAGGAGTAGAGCATCCGGGTAAAGAACGCGAGGCTCAGCGGGTCGGCGCAGGCCCACGCGGGCGGCGTCGAGGCGGGGAGCGTTACTTCCTGCCAGCCGTCGTAGGGGGCTACCGGCTTCTTGCTCCGGCCAAACAGGGTGGCGTCGCCCGGGTCATCGGCGGGGCTCCCACCGTCGGGCAGGCCGCTGTGGTGTCCGGCCACGGCAAAGGCAGTGTGGAGATGTTGGCGAACCCAGGCCTCCTGCGCCCCGGCGGTGGAGTGGTCCACCTTGGGGCCGCCTTTGAGCCGCAGCTGGAAGGCGTCGCTGTATTTGCCGACGTCGTGGAGCCACGCGGCAAATTCGGCCTCGCTCTGCGCCCCGAAGGGGGCTGCGAAGGAACCGGCCAGTCTGGCAGTGCCGGCGAGATGGTCGTAGACGGTCTGGGTGCGGGTGCCGTCCTCGCTGATGTGGGCGAGACGTGTGGAGTGCTCCATAAAATGACCTCCTGACTCTGGTTTGCAATAAGGATACGCTTTTCAAAAAGCGGCTGTCAACAAAACGCGCTTTTTGACGAAAAATTCTGGGACTTTGCACAAAAAGCAGACGGAAAAATCTGCAATGTGCCAAAGAAGAAAGAAACGAGTATTTTCATGTTTTTATAATAATACAGATAATGTCCAATAAGCTGGACTTTTACTGATTTTTCAGGCAAAAATGAAAAGAGAACTGCGTTTTCAGTACTGCGGGAGGAAGACCGTCCGTCGGCAGAGAAAAAATGAAGATGTTGTGTACAACAACACCGCATTAAGATGGAATTAAGGTAGGGTTAAGAAAAGCGCAAGAAAAGTGCTGAGTTATTCCATCTGGGAATGGACTTTCGGGAAAATCAAGGCGAATATCCCCCTTTTCATTTGCTGAAATCTGTTGTATTATGAATAACAGATATGGAATCAGAGAAAAAGCGCCGCGATGAAGCGCAAACAGGAATGATAAAAAAATAAAGGGCAATAGGGGGAGAGCTACGATGGACGAAAAAGATTACGAGCTGCTGCACGCACTGGACGAGACGCGCAACATCACCCATGCGGCGGACAAACTATACATGACCCAGTCGGCACTGTCCAAGCGCATCAAGGCGCTGGAACAGGAGCTGGGGGTGGAGATCGTGCTGCGCTCGCGGCAGGGCATCCGCTTCACGCCGGCAGGCGAACAGGTGCTGCTCCACAGCGCCGCCGCCGCCCGCGAGATGGAAAAGATGCGCCGCCAGCTGGCTGCCATCCAGGGCGAAGCCTGCGGCACCCTGCGGGCAGGCATCTCGGTGAACTTCTCCTACTACCGTCTGCCCGAGGTGCTGACCGAGTACCACAAAGCCTACCCGAAGGTACGCCTCGACATCGCTACCGGCCACAGCCGGAACATCTACCAGCAGATGCTGGACTCTTCGCTGGACGTGGCAGTGCTGCGGGGCGAGTATCCGTGGGACGGCACCCAGTTCCTGCTCTCGCAGGAGAATATCTGCCTCATCTGCAGCGAGGAGAACAAGGACAGACCCATCTCCGATTACCTTTATATCGACCACAGCAGCGACGCCACCATCAGCGCCCAGATGGCCCGCTGGCGCTACGAGAACGGCGTGACCAACGATGCGGGCAATTTTGTGGTGGATAACATCATGGTCTGCCGCGAGATGGTGGAGCGGGGCCTTGGCTGGGCGCTGATGCCGGAAGTGGCGCTGGATAACTTCAAAGGATATGTCAAGCCCTGCACCTTCGAGAACGGTGAGCCCTTCGTCCGGCGCACCTATATTTTCTGCCAGAGAGACGCAGCCGCCCTGCCGCAGGTGCAGCTCTTTATGGACATGCTCAAAAAGCACCGCTGAGAGGAGAAAAACATGGAAACGACTGTTTCGCTGGTCCAGATGCTGGATGCACGGGAGCGCCGGGTGCAGCATCAGCAGGAGCTGTTGGCCCAGTACCACAAGCCGCTCATCTGCTTTACCATGAATATCTGCGGCCCGATAAAGGATTCGCCCCTCATCCGGCGGGGCTTTGCGCGGGGGCGTCAGCTGCTGCGCCAGCAGTTTCTGCGGGCAAAGCTGACGCCGCTGTATCAGGACGCCGTCCGGGAAGTGACCGGCTGCGAGGCGTTCTATGTGCTGGACGCCGACCCGCTGACCATCAAGAAATTCACCACCGACATCGAGGACGCCACCCCGCTGGGGCGGCTGTTCGACATGGACGTCATCCGTCCGGACGGCCTCAAAGTGGACAGAGAAGAGCTAAACCTCGAAGGCCGCCGCTGTCTCATCTGCGGCGGG
>ULWV01065256.1_pt1 | contig 23063 bp, 22 predicted proteins | sample 1960651 | NCBI WGS metagenome assembly ULWV01 (sample SAMEA4835820, study PRJEB28245) | human gut metagenome | biome: gut microbiome; material: fecal sample | place: Denmark | collected 2008
GTATGCTTACTAACTTCAAGACAATCCAGAGCAGAATTGCACGTCTTGTTGAGATTGAGACAATGGAGCAGGACGGAACATTCGATGTTCTTCCTAAGAAGGAAGTAGCTCAGTTAAAGAAGGAGATGGACAAGCTTCAGAAGAACCTTGGCGGTATCAAGAACATGAAGAAGCTTCCTGATGCTATCTTCGTAGTTGATCCTAAGAAGGAGAGAATTTGTATCCAGGAGGCTCATATCCTTGGAATTCCTCTTTTCGGTATCGTTGATACTAACTGTGATCCTGAAGAGTTAGATTACGTTATCCCGGGTAACGATGACGCTATCAGAGCTGTTAAGCTTATCGTTGCTAAGATGGCAGACGCTGTTATCGAGGCTAATCAGGGTGAGGCAACAGATGTTGAGTACTCTGAGGATGCTGAGGCTGTAGAAGAGGCAGCAACAGAGGAATAATATTTCCGAACAATATAAGGGGCAGTCTTTGCCCCTTTAACCTTTAGTACAGTAAGCTCTGCAAAAGCAGCAGGATACTGTATGAGCAAGTAATGGAGTGGATTGCGAATATCCGCTGTTTCCTATATTAATTTGTAATTTAAATAATTGGAGGATACTAAAATGGCAGACATTACCGCAGGAATGGTAAAAGAGTTAAGAGAGATGACAGGTGCCGGAATGATGGATTGCAAGAAGGCTCTTGCAGCTACAGAAGGCGATATGGATAAGGCAGTAGAGTTCTTAAGAGAAAAGGGTCTCGCAGCAGCTACTAAGAAGGCTGGAAGAATTGCAGCAGAGGGTGTTGTTAAGACATTACTTTCCGATGACCACAATGCAGTAGTAGTTGAGGTTAACTCTGAGACAGATTTCGTTGCCAAGAACGCTGAGTTCAACGAGTTCGTTGACGCTGTAGCCGCTCAGGCTATGAATTCTAACGCTGCTGATATGGACGCATTCATGCAGGAGACATGGGCAGCAGACCCATCACTCACAGTTGAGCAGGCTCTTTCAAGCAAGGTTGCCCGTATCGGTGAGAAGTTAAGCATCAGAAGATTTGAGAAGATTGCAGGTGCAGATCTCGTTGTTTCTTATATCCATGGCGATGGTAAGATTGGTGTTCTTGTAGAGGCTGCTACAGATGTTGTCAACGATGACATCAAGGAAGCACTCAAGAACGTAGCAATGCAGATTGCAGCTCTTCACCCACAGTATGTATGCGATTCAGAGGTTCCTGAGGAGTTCAAGGAGCATGAGATAGAGATTATCAAGGCTCAGATTGCTAATGATCCTAAGGTTGCAGGCAAGCCTGAGAAGGTTATCGAGGGCATGATTCAGGGTAAGCTCAACAAGGAGCTCAAGGAAATCTGCTTAAACGATCAGGTATATGTTAAGGCTGAGGATGGCAAGCAGTCCGTAGCTGCTTATCTTGCACAGGTTGGCAAGGCTAACAACGCTAACCTTTCTGTTAAGAAGTTCGTTCGTTTCGAGAGAGGCGAGGGAATGGAGAAGAAGCAGGAGAACTTCGCAGAAGAGGTTGCTAAGCAGATGGCAGGCAACTAATTACAGTACTCAGTAAAAACTTATGAAAAGTAAGGATTCTATAAGAATCACATTTTCATAAAGTATCAAGTATTTATATAGGTTTGTGGGGAAATTTGCGTAGGATTTGCGTACGGTGTTGCGTAGGAAAATATTACGCAAGAGTTTAATGAAAAATTTGCTATAAGTTTAAAGCACGCTATATGTATTATAATATAGCGTGCTTTTTCTATGTTTGTTAAAATCAGGGAGGTGTGTTATATTAGACGTGAGACGAACTTTAGTTATACGGTAGGACAGGTTTGTCTGGAGTATGAAAGAATGATTCATCAAGGGAATAGGAGTGATTTAACAGGAAACCATTTAGGAATCACAGCAGAGCAAGTCGGAAGAAAATTTAATGTATCTGGTAGAACAGTTAGTAGATATATTAGATTAGGCTTACTTGATAAGGGGATATTAGATTTTATTGCTGTTAATAAGCTTTCAATTCGTACTGGTGTAGAACTTTCGTATCTTTCGTGTAATATACAGAATGTGATTGTATGTTTGTTACTAGAGGGGAGAACAATCACGTTAAAACAAAGTATCGTCTTACGGGAATTATCAAATCACATGGAGTTGTCTGAACAGACAATACGTAGGGTTTGTGGGGTAACTAAAATAAAGGAAGGAGTGTTGTGTAGAGGAAAGTAGAAGGGAGTGTAAGAGTTTAACACTAGTGTACCTAACTGTAACCAGGGAAGGAGACAGTTATGAGTACGATAAAGTGTTACGACACGTTGAAGTGTATGTATGTGGAGGTAGAAGTTACTGAAGAAGTGTATACTTATATAAAAAGAAGTTACTGGAGAGAAGATATGCAGGATAGAAGGTACCAGGCGAGAAAACTTTTATTTGATGATGTACTTGATTACTCAGTAACAGAAATAGATATATGTGATGAGGTAGTAAAGAAGATAGAGTATGAGGTATTAATTAAAGCCACAGAAAAGTTATGTGATAAAGATAAGTTATTGATTTATTACAGATATTATAAGGGCTATACCATAAGGCGTATAGCAGAGGCTATGGATATAAGTAATAGTTACGTTGCTAAACTGTTAAATAGAATTAACAGCAAACTGAAGGCTTTGATAGAGGACGAGATTTGCTAAAAATTATTTTGAGGTAATACATATATAAATGAAAGAAACAGGGCTACTTATAAGTGTTTTATAAGTAGCTTTTGTTGTATAAACAAAACGGAGGTTAACAAGATGGAACGTTATTTTATTTGTGGGTGGGCAATTAACGATGCTGGTTTTATTGTACCGGTGGTAGGACAGGTGAGTAATCAGCCTAATGTTGAGGTGTCAGATTTGTTTTATGATAATGCACCAAATGACCCTATGGTTGTTTATGGTATCGGTGTACGTGTGAAGTCACTTGCTGATGATGAAGAAAAACTTATGGAGTTACAGAATACGCTGTTAAAACAGTCCAGAGGACAGGCAGTAGCTATAGTAGCCACTGAGAAGGGGGTAACATTGATTAAATCGTGGGAGCCTTTTGTTATTCAGAATCAGCCACTTACGTCATGGACTGGTGATGAACCTTGTGTGGAAGATAACGTAGACTACGTTATCTTGGATGAGGATTCAGAGGAGTATGAAGGAGTAATAGAGTTGTTAGCGTGAGTGTGTAAATAAATTACGGCTTATTATAATGAATATATTAGGAGAAATGTAAGTATGCTTGAGTTTGATGGAAAAACTAAATTATTATCTGCTTACTGTATTCCGTACCAGAAACAGGATTATAAGTATCACTTGGATGATATGAAAGTTTCATATAATAAATATCTTTCAAGTTCTAATGGATTACATAGTGATTTAATAGAACTTGTAGATGCTTTAAATATAGCTGCTTCAGGTAAGAATGCTGATGGTGAGGCAAATTCACAGATATTTGAGCTAAAGAGTTTTAGGCTCACTAATGATTCGGGAGTTCTTGGAATAACATCTCCTAGTATAGGTGTGTGGGTGACATTAAGAGCTATACATTATGGAAAGGATTTACCGGAATTCAAATTGATGTCATTGCCGTACATACAGGATTGTGGTGTTTTAGAGTATAAGAAGAGAAAGTATGCTCTAATTAGAGAGATGGTACAAGATTATGACGTTACTCTTGTTACAATCAAGGGTAGAAATGCCATAAAGGTTATTACAGACACTGGTAACTATGTGGATGTAAAGAATAATCCTGTGAAACCTAAGACACGATCTGATGGTAATGACATTAATTTTATTAATGTTATATATGGTTTGGCAGAGAGTGAGGGGTTGGATAAAGACCGAATTGAAGGTGTGCTAGTATCACCAGCATTTTCAAAGATGTTCAGTGAAAAACAGCAATCTGTGTCAGTTAATAAGGTTTATGGTTATGCTAAATCAAGCGGGTATATAAATAATATAAAGTCCGAAAGATATGCTGTAACGAAGGTACGTTCAGCATTAAATGAAGCTCTCTCAATAGATAGAGCGGAAGGAAAAGTGCTTTCAAGAGATGTAGAGTGCGATGGGAAAATTTTATGTAGAGCCGGTAAGGTAGTTACACCTATTTTGCTTAAGCAGTTAAAGTTTCACCATGTAAATGAAGTGTATGTGAGAAGTACTCCAATGTACAATGGTTGGTACTTAGCTTCTGCAATTACAATTAACTATTTGAGATATGGTACCAAGTTAATCCCGCAGCTTAAGGATAGGCTGGAGTGTGTTGGAATAACTGGAGATTACATAAGTGAAGACACTATATTTAGAATGGGTGAAAAACTTAATGGAAACGGGCATGATGGATACGTCTATGTTAACGAGCCGGTAATTATTCCGCAGGGTACAGAAGTTTCAGAGGATTTAATGAATCTTCTCATATACAATAACTTCAAAGAAGTTAAACTGATTGATAAGGAAGCTGCTACCAGTAATTCAAATAAATGGACTGTAGTTCCGTTGGAGAATTCCCAAAATTGACATTAGGGCGGATGACGTAGTGGATGTTGATGGCTTAGCAGGCTATATGAGAGGCACGTGTGAGTTTGTTGAGGCAGTGCTAAGTGATGGTGATTGGACAGATATAACTGATAACTACGTCATAGACAGACTAAAAGCTGATGTACTATTTAAGTTAAGTACTACACCCAGTAGCGTAAGTCAGGTAGAGTATAACTTAGATAAAGCTAATAGTGTTGTATTGTACTGGGGTACGTGTGAAACAATATCAACATCTGTTGAGAATACAAGTGTACCAGTACCATCTGGTGATAGTAAAGATTATATTGCTGTTGTTAAAGACGGTAGTGGTATACATTTAGTTCGAATTGTGCGAGATAATTATTATTATAAGGTACTACAAAAGAATGGTAATGCAAGTATATTGGAAGGTAATGTAAAAGTTACAAATGGTCTAAAACTTGTAGACGATGATGGTAAGCCGATGCATATAAGTTTTAGCAGTGAAAAAAGTGATAACAGTGCTCTGGAGAGTAAAAGTGGGGTAATAAGTTACATAGCATTTAAAGACAGTGGTTCAAGTGATGTGAAACCAATCTTAGTGTATCCTAGGAATACTAAGGATAATTACAAGAACACTTCTAATTTACAATACAAAAACATTAAGGACCTTTTACTTAATGGGAACATTAGTCCTGAGGAGACAGAAGTATTGTTGGGTATGTACTTTGAAGAATATTTAGACATGTCTCTTAGGTATTTTGGAAATTCGGAAATGCAGAATATTTTTAAAGAAATTGAGGTGAATGGTCAGGATGTGGACATACCTCTTATGTCAGGTGAAAACTCAAAATTAGTAATGCGTTTATCATGTACTGATTCTACTAGTCTCGAAGGTGATGACGTTAAAAGTTGGACTACAGAATTATATTTTAGTGATGGTGTATCTACAGATAATAGTCAAGGTGGATTGTTAAAAGTTATTACAGAGCTTGGTGTTGATTTTAAAGATAAGATATCTAAGGAAGATTATCCATTACTTTGGAATTTATGTGCAGCGTATTATAACTGGCAAGAGACTGATGAAGAAAAAGCTGAACGTATAGATAAGGAGAGACTGGAGGAACTGGAGAGTGAATTATCAAGTCTTGGAGATGCTAGTCTATTTGATGTGTATACATTTTTATTAAGAAATTGGAGTGTAACAGACTCAAAGTATTATGAAGATGCTTGGATTAAGAATGGTCAAAATTCTAGTGTCCAGGCTGTGAAGAATTTAGCATCTATACACTGTGACGATATTGTTAACAACCAGAATTATACTGTAACGTATGATGATGGTTCTGGTACAACAGTTTTACAGAAAGTTTGTAGTCCGATTAATGTTGACAACAGCAAGAGTGAAAGTTCTAAAACCAGCGTAACGAGTGAGCAGTACTTAAGATTAAGATTGATGTATGATATAATACAGACATCAAAAAGTGGGAAGAGTTCTATAGATATTCAGGGTATAACAGCATCATTGAGTAATAAAGGAATTACAGGCAGGCTGGATATTAACAATTCACTTGTGGTGAATCGAGTAAAAGTTATTGCGAACGCAAATCAAGCAGCAACGGATATGTCGAATGTTGATATTTCTGAATTAGGTGAGATAGACTATATTGATATGTTGAACAGGGCTGAAGAGTTAACACGGTATTTTATACCACGAGTGCAAGGGTATGTTTATGATACAGGGATGGAGGTTATAGATGATGAGTCTGTAATACGTAATTCCTCCGCGTTGTTTGGTCTATTTCCATTGGATGGTGGTGGTAAGCTGTTATATGTAAATAAGATTGGAATTAATAGGTTACCTAAGTTCTATAATATACAGTACGTTGACCTGAATAGTGTAGAAGCCGTTTCAGCCTATAGTGGACTTCAGTATCTGTATACTTTAATGGAAATGTATGTTTATGATAAGGTAAAAATAGAAAACGGTTGCTGGACTAAAGCGGATGAAGTGTTGGCAAGTGAAGATGTTGAGAAGGCGGTAACCGGGATACAACAACAGGTGAATGTTCTTGTAAAAATACATGGTGCATTAGATAACTTAGGTGTTAGGTATACATCGAACAGCGAGGTATCTGAGAACATGAAAATATTCCTAAGTTATTATCAAAACCTGGCAAGTTATCAGAAAGAAACTGTAACAGCCAACGCAATGGATAACTGGTCTGGGGATGATAGTGTTACAGATCCATTAAAGGCTATATTTACATTGGATTATGGGGCAAAGTATCTGACTGCTGATTATTTAACAGGAGTTAAGTTGTCTGCAACTTATATTCCATTAAGAACAAATTTATATGATCTATCTAGTTTAAATGAGTTAGACGATTTAGATTGGGTATCTAGGTTTCATTATGGATATGGGTTTTATAGAAAAGCACTGTATATGGATACGAATCTGAACGCAGCTATTGATAACTATGTATCTGGAAGTGGTAAGGGGCAGGTCAGTATAGTTACATTACGAGATTTACTGCAGACAGAAAGAGATATAGTATTGTATGTCGATGATGGTTATTATAACGTAGATAAGCTTGCTGAGCAGTTGAATGGGTACCAGAATAGAGTTGTAAATTACAATAAAAACCAGAGTACAGAAGATACTAAACTTATTGATAAGATACAGGAATCATTTACTAATAGTGTGACGTTAGATGTTGATGGTCTGGTGAAAACGAACGGGAAAACTACTTACTCTACAGAGGTAAAGAATAAGTTGGAGACAGGAGATGTGTTCACGTCTGATGATGAAGATGGTGCAGTACAAAGTAACCTGTATGTTATGAACTCTGCTGAGATAAAGGAATATTTGAATGTGGACTCATCAACGGAGAATTACCATGATGAGTATTCAATAGCTCAATCGTTTGCTGTTGTATCAGCGATTTACAGACATAATGGTCTGTATGAGATTGCGCAAAGTGAGTCAAGTAACCAAACACCTGTATTTATCAGTTCACCTAATTTATGGCAGTTAGATGGAATTGGTTACACACAGTTTCTAACAGCTTACAATTATTTGATGTTGAAGAATTTACAATCGCAACTTGGTATTGATTATGAGTCGACACTTGATTTGGATTCACCGTTATACATAGATATATATGGTAATATACTTACTGAGAGTGGGCTTGTCGTAATACCGGCAGCAAGTAATGCTACATTGTATGACGGACTGACTGCACAGAGTTGTGGATATACAATTTATACAGCAGGGTTTTTGACTTATTACAATAATGGACAGTTCTACTTACCTAATACAACTAATGTAAAGAAATACAATAAAGAGTCTTTTATGCAGTTAGATTCTGAAACAGATACGTATCGAGTCGGGGTTGCAAGGTTTCAAGGTTTTGGAGCTACGACTAAACGTATAGATTTTAGAAATGTATCATTAAGTAATTCAGAGTACTTACAATTATTTATGAAGTTACAGTCTAAAAGTTTAAGTGCAAAGTCATTGAAGTATAATCAGCACATATTCTTGGTAACAGAAGTTTTAAGAGGAGCACCAATTGAGCAAATAGACAAGGAAAAAGAAGGGATTGTTCCTGCATTATCTGATTTTTCATCATTTGAGATTTATATTGCAGCTAAATTGGAAAAGCTTGTTAACCAGATGATACCAACACAGAATGGAAACACATGGATATCTTTACCGAATCTTTTGTTTATGGATAATGTTGAGTATGTATTATTGTTTATATTTAAGGTGTTAGCTGTATTGTTGCTGTGCTTATTGGTTTATAGACTTTATATAGATGCTGTAGATGGTGTATTAGGTATAAAGTCATTTGGAAGTTTTATCCTATCGTGTGTACTTGTGTTGGTTGGATTGTTTTCTGTACCATATTTAATGGATCTATCATATTACCAGGTCAATAAAGCATTATTACAAAATGAGGTTTCTTATATTGAGATGCTTAATATAGAAAAAGAACAGGAAGGTAGAGAGATAGGTTTAACGAGTGTTGATGCGCCAGAGACTTCTACAGAACTCTATTTAAAGGTAGATGATGTAAGTATACCGTGGTATGAATTACTTGAAGATATATTGTTCCATCCGACAACAAAAACAGTTTCTGAAGCATATGACGAGGAGTACAGCAGGAGTTTAGTAGCTAATCTTCCAGGCATGGTTAGGAAGGGGAATGGTGTGTACATTCCATTGAGTACGGTATATGAATCTTCGGTTGTATCTTATGACATAGGATCTAATTTGCTGTTATCAGGAGTGACTGAAACAGCGTATACATCTTATATAACTCCGTATTATATCATTTTGGAAAATCTCATAAGAATTATTAATGAGTATAATCAGGACCCTAACCAGGATGGTGACGATTCAGATAAAGTAGTGCAGTATGAGACTGTAAGACAATCTGGTGGTGTGACTAGAACGAAAGGGTTAATAAGACAGTATTTTATGTCAAGAGAGTTTATGGAAGATGAAAAAGATATTACTGGATTAAGACTTGTATATGGATTACCTGTAAGTTGGTCAAGGTTGAGTGAAGACAGTAATCCAGCTTACGCGCAGCTTGATAGGATAAAACGTTCTGGTTGGTATAAAGAGAGTGTACCAGTCAGTCAGATGAATGATATCGAGACTTATGCACGAGAGTTTGTAATGGAGAACAGTGAATTGCTTGGTAAAATCACAGACGAAGCTTTTCTAAAAGTCATGGCTATGAGTATAGCTGTAAAGCATAACCAGATTGTTGGTGTAAGAAATGGAAATGCTATAGAGATATATGATGTAGATGCCAGAGATATAATACGCCTGTCTGTTGCCAACAGGACTACGGCACTTAAAGAATCGTCTAAATCGTTTGCAAGGTATATATTCTCTGTTGGTGGGGCATTGGGAACTATCCTTACGGTTATACTGGTTGTTGTGTATTTTATATCGTCAGTAGTTAAACCTCTTTGTATTACAGTGATATTAGTTGTTATGATGGCATCTTTAATAGTTAGACGGTTTATTAAGAGAGGCGGAATGACACCTATTGAAGGTTTTGTTATAACACTTGCTGTTTTATGTGGAACAAACGCATTATATGGTTTAGTTTTAAAGGGATCTATAATGCTTGCAAACTCTGGCTTAACATCTCTGGTATCATTGATTATCCAAGTTGTAATACAGTTAATGTATATTGCTATACTGGTAGGGTTGACGAAGCTTGTTATAAATAACTGGGAGAGCTTTGGGTTTGATGTTTATGAACGTGCGGCACAGCACGCTGTTGGTTTTATAAAAGAGCATAATATCTTTAAGACAAGGACTGACAGATATGAAAATAATTATAGCTATACCAGAGATTATAGAACCAGTGAGCGTTCTGAGAATAGAGAAAGTAGTCCGGCACATTCGCTTATTGGATTAACTTCAGAACAGTATATGGAATTACTGCATAGTAGAGATGAAAGGAGAAATCGAAATCGTGGTAGGAAGTAAAAATAAGGAAAAGATAAATATGCTTGCATATATTGAAAATTATAATGGACGTGGTGAAGGTAGAATAGCACCAACCATTATCACTATAATTTTAATATGTGTACCGGCATTAATATACTTTCTTATTCTTAGTAGATATATACCTTTTGTCATTGCATTACTCGTATGGGGTTTTTACTCCATACGAGTAGTGCAGATTGTAAAGTTAGATGAGAGTAAGAAGAAGGAAGAATATAAACAGTCTATGTATGATGCATACGCTACTGCAGACGATTTAGTCAAGATCAGCCATATACATGATGATGGGCTTGTAGAGTATGAAAATGGGAGCGTTATGTATATCTTATCAGGCTATACTATGGTTTATATAAGTGACGACTCTTTTTCGTGTGCTTTGGAAGAATTTATTAATCAGCTGAAAGACTATGATTTGGATTACTATCTGCAGCAGGTTGATGGGGAATATAAATTACAAAGTGATATGTCAAAGATGAGTGTATATACTGATCGTGAAATGATGAAGGAGAGGATGGATTTTTATATTGATCAGGACGAAGAATGTCATAGTAAGGGACAGTTGTATAGGATTGTTGTAACTGTAACAACATCTAAGTATGATTGGAAAAATATGAAGGAGTATTTAGCTTCTCTAATTGAGTCTGATGCAGCAGATGTATTTAAATTTATTGCAGTATGTAATAGACGAGAAGCTGAAGATATTATTTCAAGAGATTTGTGTTTAGATTTTAATCTTGAAAACATGCTTGTCAAGAAATACAAAAATAATGAATATGAAGGATCTAAGGTAATTTATTATGGTGAAGATGTGCCTGATATCTATAAAAAGAAAGTAGACGATCCGGGAATGGAACATAGACGTGTTAAGTATGAGGAGTAGATAAATGGTAAGTAGAGAAAAAATGTTCATTGTAGCTTCTAATTTGGACGACTCAATAAAGAGTCAAACAACGGTATACGATATAACTCTATTTAAGACTTTTATTGGTTTCGAGAGGTTTATAGATAGTGTACCGGTTATTGTTGATACAATTATTATAACATCTGATGAATTGAAATTTAGTTCATCTAGTATGCAGAGGGTTTATGGAATTTTGAATTCACCTTTTCTCAGGTTGACTGGTAATGTTGTTTACTTAATAGATGAGTCTGTACAAAAAGACACTGTTGTGAAATTCTTCGAAACGAATGGATGGAAGAATTGGATCGTTTATCAGGGAGATCTGAGTCCTAAATTTATCACGAGTATAGTTACTGGAGAAGGTAGACAGTCTGTTGAGGTGCAGAGTGAACGTGTTACATACAGAATGCGTGCTTCTGAGTATATTAAACAGAAGAGTAATATCAGTAATCAGAATAATGAAGGTAAGTATCTAACGGACGAGGATGTTTTATCTGATATTCCAGTTGAAGATGATGAGGAAGAGTTAATACCCAGAGTTGATTTAAAAACTACAGTTAATTACATTGTAGGTGATACTTTAGAGCGTACGGTTATGGTATTTCTTCTTGCACAGTATAGAGCGTTAGCTGGGAAGACGCTTATAGTAGAAAAGGATTGGGAATTCCATACTTTAACTGACATGGTTACAAAATCTGGAATACAACACTTAATGATTTACATTGAGGAATTTAATGAAGATGCTTACGGTTGCATTGACAGAATACGTAGGGCAAAGGAAAATCTTATAGTTATTGGCTGTAAGAATCGTAAAGAGTTTTCCTACAATTTTATTGTGGATGTCCTTGAATCAAACCTTAAAGGTGAGCTGAGCTATATAATAAGAGAATGTGATTATAGTGAGACTCCGTATGGAATGTTCTATACTGTTGTAATGTCAAATACTGTACCGGAGGTTTTACGTAGTTGTAGTATGCTGAGATATCGCCCAAGAGTTGATAGCGTCACTTTTATTGGCATGCAGCTTAATGACTTAGGACCTGTTAATATATCAAGTAATGAAATGGGTGCAGTAATTAGTACAGTATTAGAGGTTAATGGTATAATGGCACAGACAATAAGAGTATCTGGTATAAAATTGAAGGGAGAAGATTCGGCTTATGATATACTTGGCATCATTAACAGAGGAAATTGAGGATAAACTGGAGGGGTATTATTTTATTCACACGAAAGAAGAACTTGATAAGTTTGTAATAAATAACAAGGTAAGTAATCGTGTTGTAATAAAAGCAGATTTCGCAAGAAAGTTTTTCACACCATCTGGTCTTGTGAAGTATGTAGAAGATGCTAAGCGTGTCAACGTTAATTTAGTAATTGACATTGACACAAGAGTTGACACGTTGACGAGTACAAGGTTTATTCGTAAGTTACTAAAAGCGAGGAATACAGATGAATTTATGTATCTTATGGTAAAGTATCCAAAAGAGTTCATAGATACAGTACATCAGTGTTGTGGTGATATGTCAGCTTTAAATAATGAGGTACTGGCATCGGCAAATTCAGTTTCGCGGTTACAGTCTATAATTGATACGCTAAACAAAGAGCTTGAGAATAAGAAGTATGAACTTGAGCTTGAGTGTATGAACAAATTACGTGTGCAATCTAAGCTGGACTCATTGGTTAAGCGTATTAATTATCAGTATGACATTAAGGTGGATCAGAAAAGGTTATTTCATGTAGATGGTAATAGGTTTGATAAAGTCCTTTATTTTAAAGAGATAACAAGGGTGCAATATACAGACACTTTTATATACTATCTGAAGGAAATTTGTAGGGTTTTATATAATATGCCGACACGAGTTGTGTGTATTGAGGGTTATTATGCAGATGGGAAAATACCGCTGTATCCGGATTTGGTACCACACCATAAGTTACGTGAGCAAGATGTTATATCAGGTGATATACTTATGTTAGGTATGCAACCAAAGATTATGACAGATATATTAAAGAATCCATCAAATATTTCAATATTGATAATACTTGATCGTGGTGGTTATACAAGCCCACACATATCTGGTGATAATGTAGAGTATTTTTATCTAGCTTCAGATGTTAAGGATGTAAGTGGTAATGTTCCGCCGGCAAGAATAATATCTTATGGTAAAGAGACTTTATATATACCATATATAGAGCACTTTGAGGATTTGGACAAGAGTGAGCGTATGGCTAAGTATTCATCGTTAGATATAATGAAGAAGATAATATCTTTAATAGAAGGGAGGTAGTATGTGTGGCTTTAAGGGACGATGTAAAGAAGCAAAAGACAAAAGAAGTACGAGAGAAGAGAGTTGACAGACAGGAAATAAAGAAAGCAACTACTGTGAAGAGGGACCCACCATTCTTAACATTAAGAGTGTGGGTTAATTTTATATTATCATCTTTACAAAAGGATAGAGGACGTATCCCTGATAATATTGGGAGTAAAATGTTAATATCGAATAATATGTATATTACAAGGTATTACATGAATTCTATAGTACAAGTCAGTTCTCTATCAATTGATACACCGGTGACGTTCAGCAGTGAGTTGCTAAGGTATGTAAGAGGTAAGGAGTCAGATGCAGTAATAGATTTCACGTTTAAGAACGAGAGGTTGGATATTAACCTAAAGGAATCGGGGTGGCAAACAAGAATAGACACATGGCAGAAGATAATTGATGCTACAGTAGATCCTAAGAATGAGTGGGGTGTATCTGAAAAGGATAAAATTATGGCCGTCAGATGTATGTATACTATACAAAAAGTAAAAGAAGGACATAAACTGTATAAAACAAGGATGTACATCACTATACGTTCAAAGACAGGTTCAGCTCTGACGAGGGCTGAGAAACTAGTTTTTGAGTATTTGAATAAAGTCGGTGCAGAATATCATGTACTGGTAGGTGATGTGAAGCAACAGTTAGAGTACATTTCTTTATTGTCGAATTGTAAGAATGATTGCATAAAAGATGTAATACCGATAATAACAGACAGCGTAACAATGTCTCAGCTTTTACCGAATAGTGGTTCTATGAATGGAACAGGTGGGAGTTATGTTGGTGTGAATGTTTTAAACTGGACGCCATTTAATATTGATTGGAAGAAGATCAGTATAGCAAGAAATGTATACATAGTGGCACCGTCTGGTGTTGGTAAGACTGTATTGGCCTTAAATTTATGCTGCTCCGGATGTGAAGACGGTATGGCAGTGTGTGTACAGGATATCAAAGGAAATGAGTTTGATAATTTCATAAAAGCTACAGGTGGGTACATTGTCTCTTTAAGGCAAGAAGCTATGGGGTACATAAATTCATGGAAGATGTATAAAGAAGACACAGATGATTTACATGCTGAAGCATACTTTAGGGAAAGGGTAACATTCTCTAAACAACAGATGATGATTCTATCTGGATTAGTGAATGAGGTACGTAGAGTAGAATTTGAAGAGTTATTAGAGTCATTCCATAAAGCTTTGTACACCTCAATCGGTGTTTTAGCTAATAATAGGAACTCTTGGCAGAACACTATGGGGTTACATCCATTTAAGGTTTTTGCAATGTTCTTAAGCTATATGACACCTGAGATGCAAAGGAAATACAGTAGTATATCACGTAATGTAATAGATGGTCTTAAAATGTACATGACACGTGAGGGAAGTAAGTCGTATATTTTTGACGAGGAGTTTAGCTATAGCAGCATATTAAAAGCACCTACTTTGATGTTTGACTTCGGTATTTTAGAAGGTTCAACATCTATTAATGATCCTGTGGTATTTAAGCTTAAGTTTTTATATATGAGAAAATTGAATGCTGATTATGTAGCGTACAAGTTCTCTAAAGGTATAAAAGTTTTAAAAGTACTTGAGGAATCACAGATAGCAGTGAACGATCCTGATATTATGAGGGGTTATGTGGAAGAATTCACTCTTAGAAGGGCACAGGGACAGACAAATGTTTTAATTGGTAACTCGGTTCAAGCATTAACTAATAACACTTTATCACAGTCACTTGTTGAGAACGTCACTGCTTTGTTTGTTGGTGATTTAGCACCAAAGGCTAAGAAAACTGTTATAGAGGAGTTTGGACTAGAAGATTATGTAGAACTCTTGGATTTAATAGGAAGTGAGCCTGAGTATAAAAATTGTTTTCTATTCGTGAATAAGATGCAACCACGACCTGTAATTCCAATTGTGAAAGTCATACTTAAGGAGGGGAAGGTATATAAACTCTTATCAGCTGTCCCGAAGAATAAGAATGCAATAATTGAGGAGGTTGAAGTTGGTACACATGAGTAACAAAAGTGATAGTGTGTGGACATTAAGCTTTAGGATGGCTGTAGCTTTAGTTATATCAAAGGTAATAAAGTGGTTTTTTATAGGTACCTTAATTGTAGTAGGTATCTTTTTTATTGTCGATTATACGACATCTGATATTACCGATAAGTATGCTGAGGCTACAAAATTGTTAAGTATAAGTATACGTACGAGTAGTAAACAGAAATTTAAGCAAGATTATCTTGAGGTTACCGATAAGATTGCGGATATTTATAAAAGTACGCAAACTAAGGAGAATAACAGTAATTCAGATACGATAGGAAGTATTCTAGACAGTGGTGTGTTGGAATTGGGTAATAACTGGTACGAAAATGTTTCTAATTTATCACAAGGTTCAATGGTTGTTGATTTGGGGGATGGTATTGGGTTGTATGATGGACTGCCTTGGGTTCCAGCAGAAGGGTGCTACTTCTTCAACACAGATAAGTCAACAGAGGATTTTTACAATCTCCTAAAGAATACAATGGAGAATGAAAATGAAGTAGCTTTACCTAGTGATACATATGATTTGTCCTATATGCTTGGAGAGAAGAGTGATGATAGGGAAGCGTATGAGTATACGTACACGGCTATAGCTAATGCGTCTACCGTTGCAAGTGATGGAAGCATTACTTGGACTGGCAGTTTAAGTAAGAACTTAACGAGTGGTATCGGATGGAAATTGGGCAAGAAATGGTTGTATAAAGAGATTGACGAGATAAAGTGTGCTGGAGTGTGTGCATTACCGGCAGCTTATGATAAGAGTTATTGTTTAGCATGGTCTTCAGAAGGTCAGTGGTACAATAAATCAAATTCGCAGGTTGTTAATTACAACAATTCAAAGGCTGCCATTGTTTATAAGAAGATTGGAGATGTTGAAGATAAATTCTACTACTTACCAGTAACTTATGGAGATGCTAAGGCACACACATTCCCTGGAGGCGTTGTACAGACTAATGTTAAAGTAGCCAGCGATTCTACATTTGACGAACTCAAAGTAATTGTAGATGGTAAGGATGGGGAACAAAGTTGGAACCTATCGAGCTTTGGTTATAGTATGCATACGGAGAGTTCTAACGGGAAGGTTTTAATGGCATATACAAGAACTGTGGTTGAGTCTATTGGATGGTCTCTAGAGTTTACAAAGAATAATACTGCAACTAATGGTTATAGAGTTATTGGCTGGGTTATATGGCCGTAGAAAGGAGTTGTAACTTTGAAAAAGAGTAATAAGAAGGTAATAGTTGTCGCATTGTTGGTTGTGGTGGTTCTATTAGTTTTTATTTTGTTACTTGTACAGAAAGCGACTAAGAAGGTGACAACTGAAAGGGAATATGGTGAGTATGTAACGTTTGAGGTTGTACCTACAGAAATCAACACAACTGCAGAATTTATTGAAAACAGAACAGAAGAATCTACAAATGATGGTCAAACAGAAGAGACTACAGTTGGTATGTTGGATTACTTACAGGAACTTGAAAGTAAGAAGGCTGATGGCACATACGTACAACCAGAAGTTGAGACTTATGATTATTCATTACCTTATGAGTTATTTCCGTATCACATAACACTAGGTTTATACAAAGAAGATATAGTGTTAGATTTTTTTAACAGTGATAAATATTTTCAGTACAAAGAGGATATGGGTGAGTTAGGTATCTATGCATTGGAGTCTTTATATAATATCTGTAAAATGTACGGTTATACTCAGGATGATTTAAAAGAATGTGTTCCTACGGTATTTACTGATGATGCATCTGTAGTGTTTAATTATAATACGCCAAATGGGTTGCTGATCCTTGTTGTTGATACCATTAATGCCCAAGCATATTTTGCAATGGGGAGTGAGCCTTATGGGGAGTAATCTAGGTAAAAAGGTTGCTGCTAATATATTTTCAAAATTAATATATTGGTTTATAGTAGGTGTTTTTGGAGTAACAATTATTTATATTGTTATTGATTATATGTCATCAGATGCAGTTAGTAAGTATACGGATATGAGTAAATTATTAACAAAGTCACAGACTGTGAGTACGAAGAGTCAGTTCAAACAGGACTTTCTTGAAAGTACAAATAAAAAGGCAGAAATTTACACGAGTACAAGAAGAGAAGAAAACGTTAACTCTATGATAGAAAGTGTAGATATTTTTATTACCAATACATCTACTGTGAACTATAACAGTGGATGGGCATGGCCTGTGCCAGGGTTTACAGAAATCACAAGTAGATTTGGGACAAGAGAACAGGTCGTAGGTACAAATATAAATACGACTAATCACGGTGGACTAGATATATCAGGTAGTGGTATATTTGGTACTCCGATTCTAGCTGTAGCTGATGGTGTTGTAGAGAAAGCTGCTGTTCTTAATAGTGAGACGGCTGACAAGTATTCAGTAGCTTATGGTAATTATGTTGAATTGAAACATTCAAATGAAGTAGAGACAGTATATGCACATTGTGAAAGGTTAAACGTGAGTGTAGGTGATACTGTTAAGCAGGGAGATGTTATTGCTTATGTTGGTAATACTGGACAGTCGTCAGGAGCGCATCTTCATATTGCTGTAAAAGTTAATGGGGTATTGAAAGACCCAGAGTTATATTTAATTATTCCCCAATAAGGGAAATGGTAAAAATCCCCGCTTAGATAGACATATCTAAGTGAGGGATTTTTATTGTCCCGGAATTTGTGTGTTGTAAGACACGCAAAATAATATTTTGGAGGATTTGTATGAGAAGAAAAAGTAAGTCACATATAATCTTTGCGATGGTAGTGTTTTTTACAGGAGTATTTTTGCAGATTGGGTCTGGACAGCAGGGATTGGTGGAAGAGGTGAAAGCAGAACCTGATAGTACAGAAAACGTGTTAGTTGTAGAGGAGACGACACTAGAATATAACAACAGCATTATTGAGTGTATAGAGGATATTGATATGTCCTCTAGTAATGTGACAGAGCAGGATACAGAGGCTGAACAGATTAATGAAAGTATATTTTCTGATATATCTGTAAGATTGAATACACAAATTTACGATTATACAGATCAGATTTACAATGAGATGTTAACTAATTATCCGGAGTTTAATCAAAGTACTACGAGCTTGGCATTATGTTTTGATGAGTATTATAATCCATTAATACCACTAGCTTTAAGTGTAGTTGAGATGGGTGCCCATGCAGATACACAGTATACATGGACTCCTGTAATTTTTTCACAGGATATAATAAAGGCATTAAATGATGAAGGTATAGTACATGGGGATTATGAATTGCAGATGTACATGTCCAATTTGGATGTTGATAGTGTAAATACAGATTACTTACGTTGGTTGTGTCTGGATAAATTTTTGACAGAGGGGAGTGAGTACGGTAGTTTCAATGATAAGTCAAGCCTTGGACCGCTTCAGATTTTAAGAAATGGTGAGAATGTGGAGAGGGTACAGAAGTTATTGGGGGGTAATCTTGATTTAATTACGTGGGGAGATTCTATGAAATATTTTCTGTGTATGCAGAAGCAGGCATTTATGTCTGAGACGTCGTGGTTAGTAAATTATCACATACGGAATAAGTATGAATTTATTGCAATGATGGCAGTAAATCATAATTCAGGGATTACATACATGGTAAATAGAGGACAAGATGGTACAGCTGAGAATTGGGGTACATCTAAGGATGTGATGGACTTTATCTATTATATTACAACAGATGACGCTATACGTGGCTTTCAAGGTATGGTAGACGTATGGTTTGATAATGATGTTGAATGTAGATTACAGAGAGGCGTTGAATTTCCGTTATGTGGGCAGAGTTCATATAATGATATACAGCGTGTATTGGATGAGTTTGGTGTTAATGTACACTTAGAAAGTTATAGTGGTGCAGAACTTGAAAAAAGGTTGTACCCAATCAGAGCAATACTCAATTATATGAGTTTAGTTAAGCTTTATGAAAGTATTGGAATAGTGGAGGAATAGATATGGTTAGGAGAAATAAGAAGAATAGTATTTTTGCAAGAATATTTGCAGGGATTGTGTTACCTGTATTGTTCTTCTCTATTGGATTTATCTTTTGGAAAAACTGGGATTCAAATACAGGAACATCAACAAGAGATAATGTCAATTTTATAATTGAACATTTTAATAGCCAGGGGAAGCTTATAGATTACCAGCGTGAGATATGCGTAGACTCTGTTGATGATTTAAAGTTGTTTGTAGAGAAAGGTAATGTTCGAATTGATTATGGTATAATTACCCTAGTCTGGCCTATGGAAGAGTTTGTCAGTGAGAGTTTGGACTCTGATTTAGCCCGAATAGGCATTACAAGATATAAAGATAAGGAAACAGGAAGACTTAGGGTATTTTATTATGATGAAGAGATTGAAAGATGGGTACACTAAGGACATACCAGAGTTAGTATTTTTTATGATTGTGCGTAGTGTACTATTAATCTTAGTACTATTGCTGTTATGTAAATATACTAAAGTCTCTGTTATTGGTACTGTTTCAAATTTTAACCTGGAGGTTGATGTGTCTACGGTGGGGCAGTATACAATACTAAGTGATACAGAAATCATGTGTGATACAAATACTGTATATTATATAATAAAACAAATGGAGGAGGACGGTTATAAATTAACGGTAGTTAATAGTACTGATAAACAATTAGATTTTATAATGGAACGCAGTGACTACGTACATCATTTGTTGTATGTGACATCGGGTAAACTTACATGTATTTCATCACCGTATGAAAAAAGTTATCTTCCTTTTACATATATTTATGAGAAGAGTATTAACTAATCTTAAAGTTGACATATATGAAGTGGAGAAGTAGATGGAAGAATTAAAAATAATATTTGAAGACATGGTACGAGGAGTTATGGATACGCTTGAGGAATTTACAGGACGGTTTCAGATTGCTGGAGGGGTAAGGTTTAAGGAAGTGTGGTTTGTTGTACTAGGCTTTCTTGTATTTAGCCTTCTAGCCAAATTGTTTAAGTTAAAAACAATTATTTCCTGGCAGGAAGGAGTAACTTCTTTGGTGGTAGTGACAGGAATATGTATTTTTGACTACCTTAATGTTAATGGTACTAAAGAGATTAAAGCTAGATTTATGCATGGAAAGAAGGAGGATATTACAGATGGTAAATAATGGACCGTTAGTGGCTTTAGCATATTTAAAGATGGTTGAGCCTATAATGCAGTTTAATAAAAGAGCCCAGCTTGATAGAGCTAAGGTTTTATCAGGGAAGGAGCTTATTGTTACTGCAATGGATAAAATCACATCTGCTGGTTTGGATTGTTTCTTTGCACAGTCGTATCTACAGTCCGCTGTAGACTGTATGGACAATGCGTTAAATGACAAAACATTTGTTGAAACAGATACAGCTTTCAAAGATATAATTGTGAGTAAAGTTAATTCAGCAATAAACTTATTATATGTAGCCGTAGGCAGATACTACTGTCAAAATGAATTTAACTTTCAGGAAAAGATGATTCCCATATTAAAGGAAGTTGTAGATCATTGTATCGCGGAAAAAGAGTATTTTGGGTATGATAAGGAAATAAGAGAGGAGAACGTAGTATGCGGTTAAAAGATGACTATGAATTTGAGTCAATTATAAGAAGCCTGGAAGTAGCTTTACAAATAGATGGGTCTACTTATGACGAAAAAGACGTGGTAAAGGCTATTGATACTGTGAAGAAGCGGTTAACAAGACAGTATGTACATATAGACTTTGTGAATTATAAAATTGGTGATCCAGAGATTGAGGGACTTGGTGATGCAGCGTCTACAGTTGTTCTGTTTTTGGATGGTATTGCAAGTGTGCATAGTAAATTATGTGCTTATACGCAGATTGTAAGGTACACTTGTAATTGCCCGGTAGACCTCGGAAGAATAAACTACCTTGGTATTGAGGAGGATTCTTTAAAGACAAACATTATGAAGATGGAGAGGGAGAGAATGTTACCATTAGTTGAGTCGGTTATTAAAGCTATTGAAGACAGGCTTAACTCCATTTCTTATTGTTTGGAAAAAAGAATAATCATGCTTTTAGTTGTTACTTATGAATTAGGGCTTTATGAAATTACTGCCACTATTGCAGAGTTACTTCATATAAGTATGGTTGGGTAAGGAGTTTTATATGGTACTTAGAGTAACAGATTCTAATGAGGATTTTGGTATTGGTACAATCGTAGTGTCGTTGGAGCATTTTGGGATGAAAGAGTATCATCCATTGATTGCCTCAAAACAGTGGACGTGTGTGTATCTGGATTTAACTGAGAAAACACCAAGAGGGAAGGTAACACAGCTGTTACAGAGGACAAAGATTATCCCAGTTTTTGATAAGGATAATGTAACGCCAAGGGTATTACAGTTGTTGTGTGAAATTGTACCAGACTATACTGGAAAACTTAGGTCTTCGTATGTTAATGATAAAGAAACTTTCAATACAATAATAGACCAACTTATAACTGAAAGGTGGTCATAGAGTATGAAAGATAACAGTGTTTGTATAAAGTGTGGCGGAACAGGGATTGACGCATTAGGCAATCCCTGTTCCTGTGGTATTAATAAAAAGATAGAAATGCCAGTGTGTCTTAAAGTACCTATGCAGTATCAGGGACTTAAGTTTAATAAAGCTTTTATAAGAGAAGGTCTTCCACCATTGTATGGGGAGACGTTAGACAAGATACTGCAGGATTGTATCGATAGTTTTGGACAGTTTAAGAGGAATATTTTAATATGTGCTCCACCTGGGTCAAGTAAGACGATTTGGGCGTATACGTTGTACAGTATGTTGTTTTCAATGGGATGTGAAATACCTGAAATAATGGATTTGATGCAGTGTCGTGAGATACTGTTAAATTATTATACTGAGGATAAGGAAGCATTACGATTATTGAGTATTGCGCCACTGGCAGTAATAAAAATACCATGGGATTTACCTAACCGATTCGTTGAGACAATTTCAACAATAATTGATCGAAGGGTAAGGGCTAATTGCTCAACAATCTTTTTATATAACGGATCTAAGGCTGATTTGAAAGCTAGGGATTCTTTTGGTAAGTTAAGTATGCTTGAAGGTGATGGGTATTTCAATTCCTTAAAAATATACAGTTGGGAGATGAAGAATGATGTCAAAGAGGTATGATATTTATGTAGATGGTAGCTTCAGTAAATTAAACCCTAGAGAGACATTTGGTGCTGTTATTGTGCTAAAAGATGGAAATCCTGTGATGTCACAGCGTTTTAGAATTCTTGATCCATGTATGGTTAAGATGCGTAATGTTGGAGGGGAACTTGTAGCAGCAATAATGAGCCAGGTAATTATAAAGAATATACTTGGTAAGGATACTAAGGACATAAGTAATGTTTATCTTTACTATGACTATGAAGGTATCAAACAGTTTGCTATCTTAGGTGGATGGCATGCAGAGAAGGAGGGTGCTAAAAAGTATCAACAGTTTATGGTGGGTGTGCAGAATGTAGCACCAGTTATTAAACTTAATTACGTAAAGGTTCAGGCTCATACTGGTGTTAAGTGGAATGAGGCTGTAGATGCGTTAGCAAATGGTGTTGTTAAGGATGAGTTAAAAGATACATATGGAGGATGTACGGATATTGAAGTGTTTTAAATTTATAGTCGTACCTGTTTGTGCTTTGGTTATACTGTTTTTAATTTTTACATACAAGGCACCTGATGAAATTACAACAAAAGAGACTTTGAGTGGAGAGGTTGTCAGTTCGGAAGA
>ULWV01041345.1_pt1 | contig 22616 bp, 15 predicted proteins | sample 1960651 | NCBI WGS metagenome assembly ULWV01 (sample SAMEA4835820, study PRJEB28245) | human gut metagenome | biome: gut microbiome; material: fecal sample | place: Denmark | collected 2008
ATCAAATTTGTATACAAAACAATTTTACCATTTTGTTTTAAATCATTTACAATTTTAGGCCAACTCTTACTCAAATCATTTGAATATTTCTTTGTTGTAGACTGTCTACTAACACTATTATTAACCACATTTTGAGTAATATTTGATTTTGGAATACTACTTCTTACAACATTATTATTAGTATTACCATAAGCAACATTATTATATGATACAGGATTATTAGCAGTAACAACTTTTCCAGACTTTAAATAATTTTCTATCTTTTCAAGTCGTTCTTCAACATCTCCACCTGTTCCAACTTCCTTACTACACAATTTAATAATTCCAGCTTGAAACATTATAGTTTTCTGTGTTGACCATTTCATATCATTCTCTAAATTTGATAACTCATAAATTAAATTTACAAGTCTTTCTTTAGTAACCTTATCTGATAAAGATTTTATATTTATAACTTCATCTTCACTATACAATTCTGCTTTTCCTGAAGATTTATAAATCAAAACATCTTTTACATATTTAATAATTTCCCATAAAAAATTATTTAAATCTTTACCTTGATTTAATATATCATCCATACTAGCTAACGCCTTATCTATATCATATTCAACAATAGCATCAACTATACTATGTACATAGGTTATTTTTGGAATTCCAACTAAATCTTTAATTTTATCTTCATCAATTTTATTTTCACCATCTTGCACACATCTTTCCAAAATTGACAAAGCATCTCTCATTGCCCCTTCAGCCAAAACTGAAATAATTTTTAAAGCACCTTCTGTAACTTCTATGTTACTTTCTTTGCAAACAATCTCTAATCTTTTAATAATATCTTCATTTGATATTCTTTTAAAATCAAATCTTTGACATCTTGAAAGAATTGTTGCTGGCAATTTTTGAGGTTCTGTTGTAGCCAAAATAAATTTAACATGTTCAGGTGGTTCCTCTAATGTTTTTAATAAAGCATTAAAAGCTCCTGGTGAAAGCATATGAACCTCATCTATTATATATACTCTATATTTTGCTTTTGTAGGTAAAAAATTAACCTCTTCGCGAATACTTCTAATATCTTCTACACTATTATTTGAAGCTGCATCCATTTCCACAATATCTGTAAGTGATCCATTTAATGCACCCTTACAAATTTCACACTCATTACAAGGTTCACCATCTTTTGGATTTAAGCAATTTATTGCTCTTGCTAAAATTTTTGCAGATGATGTTTTTCCGGTACCACGACCACCATTAAATAAATAAGCATGTCCCACTCTATCTGCCATAATTTGATTTCTTAATGTCCTCGTAATATGTTCTTGTCCAACAAGTTCTGAAAATGTAATTGGTCTAAATTTTCTATAAAGAGCTGTGTACCCCATATTCTCACATCCTTTATATAAATTTTATATATAGAAAAGCTACATAACTTTCCTAATATAGTATAAAATTTAATCCCTCTATAGAGAGCACTCCACATAAAGATTTTCTACTTATTGCTGCTTCCTTCCGGACCTGACAAGGTTCATAGGTCTCTATTGGATTACCCTCTATACAAAGATTAAATTTTATACCTTCTGTATTATATACTGACTTAATAAAATTATCAAGTATTTTTTAAATTCTTTTAAAGATAATATTTTCTAAGTCAGTATTTTCTTTACTTTGAATACCATCATCAACAACATTTCCAATTGGTAATTCTAATTTCATATTAGCTTTATAACTTTTTTTAGAATCTAAATTAATATTAATATCAAATGAAACTTCGAATTTCAAATCATCATTATTAATAGCTAATTTTTTTAATAATTCATTGTGATTTATTTCTTCATCTTCATTCGAAATATAATTTCCAATATCCTTAATTGCATATCTAAAAACTATTAAACCACCTTGATTAGAAACTTTCATTTCTTTTATGCTAGAATCCATATCACCTTTATATTCTATACTATCTGTCTCATTTTCTTCTGTGTTTTTAAAAATCACGCTATCTATATTAGTATCTGGCTTTAATAGTCTTACTTTTCCAACTTTAGGTCCTTTAATAATATTAAAATTATTCAAAACAACACTAGAAATTGTTTCTGTATATTTATAATCCTCATTCTTCTTTATATATAAATATATATCATTATTTTGATTAATTTCTAAATCCCATTTGTTTTGTTCATCATTAACATCTGTTCCATCTACATTACTTATAACTGAAATTTTTGATAAATTAAATGGTGGATTTTCTTCTCCTTCAACATGATATTTTAATGATATTACTCCAACTACAAATAATATTGAAATAATAATTAAAATTACCATACACATATGAAATTGTTTTATTTTCGTTAATTGTTTTATTTTTTCTTTCAATTTTCCCTCCAAATAAATTTACATAAAAATGGTGTGCCCAGAGGGACTCGAACCCCCATCTGCCGCTTAGGAGGCGGCTACTCTATCCTGCTGAGCTATGAGCACATATTCTTATATTTCATATTTTAACACATTTATTATTAATTTGTAAAGAACCTTATATTCAATAATAAATATATATGGAATACCTAAAGTATATAGTTTGAATATATTTTGAATGCGACCAAAATAGTGTTACAAATCCTTAAGTAAATACTCTAAAGGGTCCTGTATTCGGGGTTTGTTAGAGTATTTACATTAGGATTTGTTAACGTTATGGCGGGAAGCAAAAAAAAATATGAAAACTATATACTTTAGGTATTCCATATACATTTACTACTAACCAATAACTTTATTCATAAAAAAGGAATTAAAAGCTAAACTTCTAATTCCTTATATCTAACAAATCTACTTATCTATAACAAATTTCTTAATAAGAACTATTCCAACTCCAAATATTACAATTATACATACAACTATAATTATAGGAGTAGCATAATTTTTATTTGCACCAGTACTTGGTAAAATTGTAATTGTTTGTGAATCATTTGTATTAAAATGGAAGAATGTATCACTTCCCCAAGTAACCTTAACTGGTATTCCCCTTACAGGTCCATCTGGTTTTTCTACTTGTGTTATTTCAGACTTATTATTAAATTCATTATCATCTGTACTTGTAAGTAATTTTGATGTTTGTAATTTTACAGTATTTACATTATTAGGAGATTTTGGTGTCAATGGTTTTGTTAATTTATCTGTTATATATGGTTTTAATTCATTAATATCCTTACTATCTTTTTCACTTGCATTTACATCTTTCAAATGATTCTTATCTGTGCTATTCCATTTATCATCAACTACTGATAAACGACCATCAACATAATCAAGAAGTTCAGATACTGATATAGTTACTAATTTATCATCTGATGGTATTATTCCATAATCATAATAATCCCAAGTTGTATAATCTAATTCACTAATATTTTTAACTGTCATAGTATACTCTATTTCTAGTTTTGCACCTTCTATTAATTCATTATCCATTTCTGTTTTTATCAAACCATTATAAGTCTGAGAAGGTTTTTGATTAATAGTATATGGATATGTTCCTGTAATTTCTCCATTCTCATCTATTGTAGCATTCACTAAAGTTTGTCCATTTGCTAATGTTATCTTATATCCAGATACCCTTTTCTTCAACTCTAATTCCTGTTTAGCCCTCTCTACAATACCAAAATCAACATTTTTTATTTCAAATTCTTCTTGTTTTTTAGTTCCATCTGTTACATCAGTAGGATATTCCACACTCATTTCCATATTAGGTGTAGTTGAATCCATTGTTTTTATTGTAATACTTTCTGAACCACCATGCCATAATTTATTTATTTCATTTTCAATTGTATTATTTTTAATTTTAGCCATTTGCTCATCAATTGCCATTCTTGTTTGATGGTCATCTAAAGCATCACTTTTTCTTAAATCTCTACTTATTGTATCATCTCTACTTACTCCATCACTACTATATTCAGAACCTCTGTACCAATATGGTCCTTTAGTTCTATTAACATCATATATAGTTCCTTTATAATATTGAACTTTATAATGTTCATCTCCCCAAGTATATACTACTACATAGTTTCCAGGAATATAACCTACAAATTCAAAATCTCCATCACCTTTTGTCTTTGTTTCTGCATTTACAAATGTCTTTAAATTATCATCATATAGCAATGCAATTTGATTTGTTTCTGTATCAATTAATCTTACTGTTACATCATTAACCGTTGTCTCTCCAGTATCATATTCACCATTACCTTTTCTTGTATCTCCTGTATGTGTTGTATTATCTTTTCCTGTCGAATCTTCAAATACTTTTCCTTTCAAACTTCTTTGGTCACCAAGTTCTAATTTAAATGTACATGCCGCATCAGTATCATTTTCATATGTATCAGTTCTTCCTGGAATAGCATTACCTGGTACCGAATAGTTATCAACTACTGCTAAATATGAGTTTGTATCATAATCTTTAAACGTTGTATAAGAATTAATTTCTGCTACATTATTTAAAGCTATGTTTTCATTTGAAACCAATGTTTTTCTCCAGTTTCCATCTGGTTCATTATAATTTGTAACTTCAAATTGTAGATATAAATACTCTGTTTCCTCTGGATATACTAATAAATTAGTATTAACTATATATTTTGCATAGTCTTGGTTGTACCACATTTTTCCACCTGGAGTACTTAAATCATTTGATACTTTATCTACATCATCATCTATCATCGTTCCAGCATTTATCAAATTAAATCTATTATCACAATAATCAACTATACTATTAATTCTTGCTAAATAATTTGATTGATTTTTTAAAGCAATTTTATATGTTGCATATACTTTTAGATTTTTTGAGTCATTATCTTGTTCATAATTTGCATCAGCTTTGTATATTGCTCTAGTATATGTTCCATTATTTTTTTGAAATTTTACATATACATCTGAATAAGCAGGATTTACAAAATCAGGGTTACCATATTCATCATATCTTGTTGTCCCATATCTATACACATGTGACCTTCCATTTACTTCAACTCTTACATTATATAAATCTTTTGTTAAAGCATAATTTGTCTGTTCTTTTTCAGTAATACCTAAATTTATATATCTTATTTCTGACATAGTAGGTTGAAAATCATCATATATATTATAACCAGCTTCATCTGTTGATGCAATTACACTCATACCTGAATATGAACTTATTGAACTAACATGATTATTAATATTACTATAATTTATATTAATACCATTAACATATAATGATTGACTTCCATTTCCATCCACTGAAGTAAATTTATTATTCAAAATGTCTCTTGTAGAAGTATCGGCTGCCTTTGATGTATTATTCTCGTATAAGTTTACTTCAACATCTTCATATTTAAATCCATCATACTCAAATTCAATATGATAATTTCCTTTTTCAAGTTCTCCTAAATTTACATTTTTAAATACATATTGTCCACCATTTATTTCTGAATATCCATTATAAGTTCCTGAAGTTGTTTGTTTTACTATACTTCCTGATTTATCCTTTAAATATACTGTTATTCCATTTACTCCACTTTCTTCGCCTTCATCATACTCATCATTTCTTAAGTCCTCTTTTCCACTATGCCCATCTTCCCAAACATATCCTGATAATTTAACATATTTCTGTTCATTAGTTAAAACTTGTGTTTCTGAACTACTACGTAATATATTAAATGTTGTTGATGATGTATTACATTCATATCCATAATAATTATTTATTACTTCTGTTGCTGTTGCATTATTATCTACATATTCTGCCTCCAATGTCTTACTATCTCCATCTGTCTCTACATTTGTAGCATATAATGGATCTGGTAATGAAATATTTGATATAGAAATTATTCCTTCACTATCTGTAAAGAATGTATATGGTGTATCTCCCCATTGATTGTTACTTCCTAAATACATTGTTTTTTCTACTTGTTCATATATATTTTTCGTCCATTTATCATAATCATGAGAGTAATATCCTGGATTCCAATGAGTACAAGATACGTGCTTTCCGTTATATACATCATAAGCATGAGAATAATATCCTGAATTCCAGTGTTCACATGATTTATGAGCTATTTCAGTTCCTCTAAATTTCCATACTTTTATTTTTGTACTAATTGTAAATCCAACATTTTCTAACGGAATTTCTTCATCTCTACTATCAACTTTTTTAATAGTTAATTCGCCATTTGTTGTTACTTTACCTGTTCCCGGTAATTTTCCTTTTTTAGAACTAGATTTTGGAATTTCTTTTTCTGTTGTTTCTTTTCTATCCCTATTCATTACCTGTGTTGCCTTAGGTGAACCTCCCTTACCAACACAAAGTTTACTACACTTCCATATTTCAGTATATTTAGTTTCATATTTTTCAGTTACTTTTAGAGCTTCATCTGTTTTTACAACAACATCCACTTTAACTATTTTTGTAACTGATTTAGGAATTCTTATATAAAATTCTTTTTGAGATTGTATTTTTATAACATTTCCACTTGCATCAATAATTTTATAATTACTCAATTGTCCTGAATTAGCGTATACAGTTTTTACTGTTAATTTCCCATTATATTTAACTTTATATGGTCCAACTTTATTATAATTATCATTTAAGTCAGTAATACTTGGTTTACCAGAAAGAACCTCAAAAGTTGCTTCACTTCCAGTAGTTTTTGATGATACTTTTTTTGATGAAAAATTCTTAATTCCTGAAAATTTATATATATGATCTTCATGTCCACACAACGCCATACCATCAGAACAATAAAGTTGATCATATGTATGTTTATTCCAGTGATGAACATATTTTCCATCACCATATCTTAAATTATATGTAACATTTTTATATTTATCTTCAAGTTTGCTTTGTACCTCTGTTCTAGTTAAAGCTGCTTCCGTATAATTAAAAGTTGACATTATTCCAACAATTAAAAATGCAAACATAAATAATTTTATATTCTTTTGATTTATTAGTTTATTATCAATTAAAATTTTCAATGATATTAATGTTAATAATATTCCTAAAATAATTAATGTATATGTAATTGCACCTGTTTTTATAGCAATAATCAATTGTGCTTCTGAATAATCATCTTCATCAGTATTTTTATTTCCAGCTATTGAATTAACATCAGCAGTTCCTTTATCATTACTACTTTTAGCTATTTCGGCTCCATTTTTTATTGTTCCTAATGTATTTGATGTTAAATTTTTAGTTAAATATAATTTAACACTTTGTGTTTCTCCTGGCTCAATCCTTTTACTAGCTAATACTGATGTCTTTATATTTCCATCACTAGTTTTAAACCAATTTGTGTTTAATTCAATATTAAATTCTAATTCAGATGGAATATAATCTATTATTTCATCTACATATCCTGCTATTTCTCCCTCATTTTTTACTTCTATTTGATATTCTACAACTATTGTTGTATTAGATATTTGTTTTGCAGGAACTTCAATTTTTGCTAATTTATTAGAATCAAATACTTTTTCAGTTGTATTACCATTATATACCATAGAGACTTTATTTATTGTTTTATTTAAGCTAAAATCAAATTTTTGTCTAGGTACTAAACCAATATTAATATATTCAATATTGGCAGAATTTACTTGTAATATATCAGAAATTGCAACTTTAGAAATATTCCCATCTATATTAACTTCTTTTTCTATTACTTTTGAATTTACCCTTTCATCAACATTTGTCGCTTTATATGGAGACAATGAATATTGAGAATTATCATATTCAAATAATACTAAATAATTACCATTTGATACATTTGTAAACTTATATTTACCACTATTATCTGTTTCAACTTCAAAGTTTTTATTATTTTTATCTTTTACAATTTCTCCTGTTTCTGCATTAAATAATTTTACTTTTAAATTTGAATATTTCTCCTCATTTCCACTAATTTGTCCATCTGAATTTTTATCAATCCAAGCAACACCACTAATATTATATGTTTTGTTTGAATCATCACCTGGTTCTGGGTCTGGAGTAGGATCTGGATTTGGGTCTGGATCTGGAGTAGGAACTACATCTTCAACCTTAACTATATTATTTTTAATAATATTTGAACTTTTTGTTTTACCATCATATGTTAAATCCATTTTATTTGAAATTGGAGTTTTTTCATACACTACCCCTGCCTGTACTTTTATCCATACATTCACACTTTTTCCAGTTGGTATTTCTACATCTACATCAAAATCTGCATTAATTTCTCCATTTTCATCATCTTCTATATCTTCCGAAAAATCACAAGTTTCTGTTCTTAATACAAATGCTCCATTTTCATCTTCATCAAATGTTTCATATTTTGCACTTATTCCTTCAACATTTTCATCAAGAAAATCCTTTAAATTTACAAATACTGAATTTCTAAAATAATTTTCATCAGATACATTCTTTATTACAAAATTATAATCAATTGTACTTCCATATGAAACATCTTCACCTTCTCTGTCAGATGTTTGTGTAACTTCAATTGCACTAGTATAAGCCGTTAATCTATTCTCATTAGAATAATATACTTTTGTATTTTCTCCTTGTACAACTACTGAATTATTTATATGATATTGATTTGCATTTGGATTTGTTTCATTTAATTTTACAAAAATCAATAAATCTGATCTTGAATTAGCCTTTAAACTATCCATTGTAATAGATAATTTTCCATTATTCTCACTTATTTTTCCAGGGAAATCATCTGCAACTTCAGTAAATTTAAATTGCTCTGGTAATTGCATTTCAAAATTTAAATTATTAATATCTTTATTCAAATTATTATATAAATATATATCATATACCCAAAGATTATCTTCTCTTTCTGTCCTCCATGATTTTAGTTCTACTGACATTTCAGCTGGTTTTACAACATTATTCATAGAATATTCAGCAATATTTTCCCCATTTATACTTACATATATATTACTATTTATTTGTTTTTCAGTACTACCCTCATTTAACTTAGATACTTTTACTTCATAATATAATTCTTTTTCTTCTCCTGCTTCTAAAGAAATTTTTTCATTATACTGCTCTTTTGTTTCATCTGTAACATATTTATATAAATCATAATAATCATCTGATTCTTTATAGTCAGAACCATTATCTACAGTTGCAAATTTTGTTCCATCTGGAATATTCCCTATAATATCTATATTTTCTATTTTAGAATTAGTTTCATTTTTTAATTTTACACTATATTTTATTATCTGATCTTCATAAACTTCGTCATTATTATTTAATTGTTTTGAACCCACCATAGCCTTTATATTTGAAGAAACACTATTATTTTGAGTCATAGTTTCAACATAATTGCTATTTTCATCTATTTGTTCATATTGTTTTACATCCTCTACTTCTGTTTTATTAACAGATTCAATATTAATATTATACTCTTTTGATGTTTTTCCTTCATTTATATAATCTATTGATGATGAATTATCATTTGAGTATGTCAAGCTTACATTAGATTGACTTTCAATTGCATCTTTTTTTATTATTATTGAAGCAGGTATAATAATATTTGAACCTTCAACAATTGAATTCATATAATATTCATTTTGTTTTCCATCTAGTTCTAATCTTATTACCTTAAAATTATCTCTTTCTACAACACTTACATTTTTTACATTTAATCCATTTTCATATAATAAAGATACATCACCTAATACAACTTTATCTACTTCTTCTGGTAATTTTATTTCAATAACAGGCTTATTAAATAAATCATATCTAGCTAAATTATTTAATAATACTACATTAAAATTAACCTCATTTGTAACATAATTTGTCCAATTTGTATTATCAATTTTTAAATCAGCCCTAGTCTCTGTCTCTTTTAATTGTAAATCATTTTTAGCATTATAACTATAAATAACTTCTTGATTATTTTTACATTTAACTTCTACATTTGTTCTTACATAGTCAACATCTAAATTTAACATAGATGATTTTATTGACCTTACATTATTTATTGAAATTACTCCATTTTTTTCAGGTTTTGTAGTTCTTATTACGATTTTTCCAACTTCATTTTGATAATCAATTTGAACTGTTCCATCTTCTTGTGCTTCTGTTTCTTTATTAATTTCAAACAATATATTACTATTACTGTCTTCTATTTGTAAATTTCCATCTTGTCCTAATAAATCTAAAACTTCATTTTTATTTATTTTTGTACTTTTATATATAACTTCATCTGTATCAAAAATCTCATTTTTTCTATTTATAAAACTTGTTGTATTTTCAAATGTAATTTCATCACCTATTTCTTTATAATCAAAATTTAATTTTAAATTTTCGTTATAAGATGTATCATATTCAGTACCATTTTCTTTATTTGCTTTAATAAATCCTTTGAAAATCTCATCAGCATATATATCTTCTGATACTAGTCCTGAAATATCTTCACTAACATCTACACTTTTTTCAATTTGTTTTTCAATTTCTGTGCTATTACTATCTGACAATTCATCCTTTATAATTCCACTAATTTCTATATTTTTTTCTTCTGCTCTTTCACTATAACAGTTTGAATCATAATATAAATTTATAGTAAAATCTGTATTATCTTCATTCAAGGCTTGAATTGCAAACTTACCACTTTCTTGATTATATTTATGTAAAAAATCATTAGTTGAATTTCCTATAATCTCAATATTTTCAGGATATTGATTATTTATCATAGGAGCATTTAAAACCATTAATGTTGATTTTACTGATTTATATTGTTGGTCATCTTTATATTCAATTCCAGTTTTTAAATGAAGTTTAACCAAAAGACCTTTTTTATCTCCAAATGAATAATTAACATATTTTTCAAGATTAATATCTTCATTTATATTCACTTTAGATATATCTACAATATCTTCTATCTCATCAATTGCAACAGATATTAATGTTAACATTGAGCTATTACAAATCATTAATGCAATAACAATAACTACTAATATCTTTTTTACTATCTCCTTCATCAAATATCCCTCCTACTATATTTGCCAATTATCGCAATTTACCTTATTATAATTTTAATTAATTTCTATTTTATAATCAATATCAGTTTTTCGAGCTTTTGGGAATATTACAAAAATAATGTTCTAATCATCTAGGGAAGCACATTTCAGGCATTTTTGATATATTTCTTTAAATTTTTATTACATTTTTGTTACAGTGTATTAACATATAACTATTAATTGTCTTGTATTGATCTATAACTATATTTTTACATTTTCTAAATACAGTATTGACAACAAATGTTATAATATAAAAAGATAAATAAACATTAATAAATAATCAATATTTAATTTTAGGAGGATATCACCATGCAAAGAATTTTAAGTCACATGAGAAAAGCCATAGAAGATTATCACATGATAGAAGAAAATGATAAAATAGCAATATGCCTTTCAGGAGGAAAAGACTCAATAACAATGCTACATGCATTTAAAGCCTTACAACGATTTTATCCAAAAAAATTTGATATTATAGCAATAAGTATAAATCCCGGTTTTAAGTTTTTTGATACCAATATGTTACAAAATATATGTGATAAATTAGAAATACCACTATTTATAGAAAATAGTCATGCACAAGAAATAGTATTTGATATTAGAAAAGAAAAAAATCCATGCTCATTATGTGCTAATTTACGAAGAGGAATAATAAACTCAATAGCTGTAAGAGAAGGCTGTAACAAAATAGCATTAGGACATAATGAAGATGATGTTTTAGAAACATTTTTACTTAATTTATTTTATACAGGAAGTATTGGAACATTTTCACCAGTAAGTTATATGGATAGAACTGGAATAACTTTAATTAGACCTTTAATATATACACCTGAAAAAGAAACGAAAAGATTTGTAAAGAAAAATAATTTAACTGTTATGCCTAAAGTTTGTCCAATGGATGGTACTTCTAAAAGAGAAGATATTAAACAAATGATTTTTTCTCTTCAAAAAAATATTCCTATGATTAGAGCAAACTTATTTGGTGCTATAAAAAGAAATTTACCAGATTGGAAAAAATAAAATCTTAACTTTTTGAGAATTAAGAAAACGGGATTATGGGGCTACCTCATAAAATCCCGTTTTTTATAAAATTTGGGATTGAAGACTTATCTCCAATCCCAAATTTCTAATTTTCTTTAACTAATTTTACCATTGCATCTTTTAAATCTTCTAAACTATTTGTTGCATCTTCTTCATCTTTACCTTTAACACCAAAATATAATTTAATTTTTGGTTCTGTACCAGATGGACGAACACAACACCATGCATTGTTTTCTAATTGATAATATAAAACATTTGATTTTGGTAATCCAGTTTTACTTTCTATACCTGTAACCATATCCTTAACATAGTCTCTTTCAACATCCTTAAATGTTAGTACTTTATAACTACCAATATTTTCTACATCTTTATTTCTCATAGCTGTCATCATTTCTTTTATTTTTTCAGCACCTTCAGCGCCTTCTAAGACAATTGAAACTTGGTCTTCTTTGTAGAATCCATATTTTTTATAAATATTATTCATTTGATCCCATAAAGTTTCATTATTTGCCCTGTAATAGCAAGCAGCTTCACATAGTGCCATTACAGCGGCAATACCATCTTTGTCTCTTGCATAGTCACCAATTAAGCAACCATAACTTTCTTCAAATCCAAATACATATTTATCACCATCTGTTTTTTCTTCTTCTCTTTTCATGATAGCACCAATATTTTTAAATCCTGTTAAAACTTCAAAACATTCTAATCCGTAATTTGCTGCAATTGCTTTTGCTAAATCAGATGAAACTATTGTTGTAATAAACATTCCTTTTTCTGGTAATATTCCTTTTTCTTTCATTTGAGAAATTCTATATTCAGCAATTAATAATGCTGACATATTTCCTGTATATGTCATATATTCACCAGTTTTTGTGTCTTTAGCATAAATTCCCAATCTATCTGCATCAGGGTCTGTTGCTAAAACTACATCCGCATCTACTTTTTTAGCTAATTCTAATGCTAATTTGAATGCTTTTTTATCTTCTGGATTTGGATAATCAACAGTTGGGAAGTTACCATCTGGTTCTTTTTGTTCTGGAACAACATATAAATTTTGTATTCCTATTTCTTTTAAAAGTCTTTCTGCAACTGTATTTCCTGTTCCATGTAATGGCGTATATACAACTTTTAAGTTTTTACCTTGTTCTTTTACAATTTCAGGGTTTAATATCAAAGACTTTAAAGTATTAATATATTTATCATCCATTTCTGTTCCAACTATATTAAATAATCCTTTTTCGATTGCTTCTTCTTTTGAAATTTCTTTGATTTCACTATATTCTGCAACAGCTCTTACTTTTGCTATTATATCTTTATCCTTTGGAGCAACTATTTGTGCCCCATCATCCCAATATACTTTATATCCATTATATTTTGGTGGATTATGACTTGCTGTAATCATAACACCTGCTGTACATTTTAATTTTCTTACTGCAAATGATAATTCTGGTACTGGTCTCAAGTTTTCAAATAAATATGTTTTTATTCCATTTGCATTTAAAATTAATGCTGTTTGTAAACTGAATTCTTTTGACATTCTTCTAGAATCATAGCTTATAGCAACGCCTTTATCTTGTGTTCCTTGTTCTATTATATAATTTGCTAATCCTTGTGTTGCCTTTCCAACTGTATATTTATTCATTCTATTTGTTCCAGCCCCTATTACTCCACGCAATCCTGCTGTTCCAAATTCTAATTCTTTATAAAATCTGTCTTCAATCTCTTTTTCGTCATCTTTTATTTCTAATAATTCTTTTTTTGTTTCTTCATCAAAATCAGGGCTTTCACACCATTTTTTGTATTCTTCTAAATAATTTTTCATTTTATCAATCCTTTCTTTTATGTCATTAGGAACATCGCCTTTTGACAACTTTTTTGATATGCTTATAATAACACTATTTACAGAATAAATAAAGACTTTTTTAAAAAATATTTGATAAGTTCAAAAAAAGAGCAAGCCATTTAACCTACTCTTTTTATTTTATCTCAAGTGATGAAAATCTTCATATAATTTTCTAGCAGTACTTGGGCAGTCAACTCCAGCACTATCAGCATTTTTAACAGGAGCAAATTCTTCTTCTCTCTTAACTCTAAGAATTGCCATATCATCAACTTCACCAAAAGCATCAAACAAAAACGCTTCAAATTTATACGCATTTGGAGAATCTGGAACTACCAAATTTCCATCTTTATCGATATATTTAGCCTTTTTGAAAGCACTATGGTAAGGTAATGGTGTAACACCCATTCTTTCAACAGCATCTATATTAAATAAATTGCAAAGAATATGAGATTCACCATATAAAAGTTCACCATTTTCATCTTCTGCTTCTGCCATTTCATCAGTAATTTCTGAATATTCTATAACACTTGGTTTTCCATTTCTTTTACAGAACACACCAACTTTTTCATGTGGATTAGCTTTAACAATTGATTTACAAGCAACTGTAACACCTTTATCAATTGCAACTCCCATTAATACAGGATCTACCATTTTTACAAGGCAATTATCAACTCCTCCAATAAATACCCATTCAATACCTAATTGTCTCATTTTTTCTGTCATACCATTTTTAACTAATGACTCATATATTCCACCATGTCCATCAGCAGCTTTTTTTATTAAACCATCTTCACCTATTAATATTTTTCCTTCTGTATCAACCATTGGTAATTCACCTTGAATAAAGAAAAATATATTTTTATCTTTTTGATATCCGAAAAATTTATTTTTTTCAAAGAATTCTACTGTTTCTTTATTATTTTCTCTACTTGTCATTATAAACCAAGGAATTGTAACATCATATTTTTTACCTTCTTCTTTTAAATAATCACATAATAGTTCAAATAATGATTTGTGTGAATCTAATCCAATATCATAAGTTCCTTTAGGTCCACTATGGCCAAGTCTTGTACCTTGTCCACCAGCCATTGTTACAGCTGCTAGTTTTCCTGATTTAATAGCTTCTTTTCCAATATTTTCATAATATTTATATTTATCATTTAATTTGTATTTATCTAAATATTCCATTGGCTCTATTTTATCACCATTTGTTGAATTTTCATTTTTAGTATTATTATATAAACTTCTAACTAATTCAAAGTCTATATTCATGATTTGATCCAATAATTGTTTTTGTTTTCTTTCGTCTAAATTTTCATATCCATTTAATAAATGTTCTTGATTATATTTTTTTAATATTGCTTTTACTTCCTCTAATGTATTGTTCATAAATCTTCATCCTTTCAATTGTACTTTTAATACTACAAATTTTTATGTACTTTATACTTTATACTATTTATCAAAATTTATCAAGTATTTTATTAAATTTTAACAATTTTTTATTAAATAATGAACTATAACAAATAACTATAATAATTTTTCAACACCAGAAGTTGATAAGATTTTATCATATTTTTTAGCTATGCTACTTACATCATCATGAATTTCATTAATATCATAACAATTAACAATTTTAACATCACTACAATTGGTCCAATTTTCAATATTTTTATTCATATTATTAATATAGTTCTCTCTTCCTTTTACAAATATTAAAGTATCTTTTCCTTCTTTATTAGCACTCTTTATTTCTTTAAATTTATTTACATCATCATTTTTCCAATCAATTTTTGTTAATCTATTTTTTTCTTCTTTGTTTAAATTAATTCTAGATAAAACTTTATCTACACTACTATCTAAATTATTTTCAGTCATTACAATTACATTTTCATTTTTCTTTAAACTTTCATTAATATAAGGTAAACTTATCATTTCAAAATGATAATCACTTGCAAAAAACAAGCATAATTTCTCTTCTCTTTTGTTTTCTTTCATCATAAGAATATCAACCCTTTCAATCTTTTTAAAGTTTTTTCTTTAGAATAGTCTCACTTTTGAGTACTGGTAAATTTTACCATTTATCTTTTTAGATGTCAAGAATATTTCAAAAATATTTCAAAAATATTTCAATTATATTTCAAAAATTGTTTTATTATTTAATTTTAACTTTATAATTTTATAAAATTAATGATTTATTTATTTAAATCTGCGATTTTAAATATATATTTTTATTTTAATATAAAAATTTAAAAATGTATAAATTTATATAAAATGTAAATAATTAATTTAAAGAATAAATTACAAAAAAAGTTTAATGGAGGTAACACATGAAAAAAAATTTAAATAACAAAAAAAATTCCAAAATAGGAATACTATTAACACTAATTTTTCTACTATTAATATATACAACAATATGCGCATTTTCATATGTACAAGCAGTATCAACTGATATAAGTAACAGTGTTTTTAGATTACATGTAATTGCTAATAGTAATAGTGATGAAGATCAATCATTAAAATATAAAGTACGAGACAATCTATTAAAATATATGAACAATATATGTTCAAACTGTTCATCTAAAAAAGAAGCAATAGAACTTGTAACAGAACATCAAGAAGAATTTAAACAAGTAGCATTAGAAACAATCAAAAATGAAGGGTATTCATATGACGTAAAAATAAATATTGGAAATTTTGAATTTCCTACAAAACAATATGGTGATATTTCATTACCTGCAGGATTTTATGATGCTTTAAGAGTTGAAATTGGAAAAGCTGAAGGTAGAAATTGGTGGTGTGTAATGTTTCCTACACTTTGTTTTATAGATGTATCTTCTGGAATAGTTCCAGAAGAATCAAAAGAAGAATTACAAAATGTTTTATCTAATGAAGAATATTCAATAATTTCTGACAATTCAAATTCAGAAATTAAATTTAAATTTAAACTAATTGAATTCTTCACAAATAACGGATTATTAACAGCCAAAAACTAATTTATAACAACCATTCTACAACAACCAAAAATTAATTTCAAACTATTGCAATACTTTACTCTTTATGGTATATTTTATGCAGACAATATATATTCAGGGGGAATCAATTTGGAAAAATTAGTAATAACAGGACCAACACCTTTAAAGGGTGAAGTAGAAATAAGTGGAGCAAAAAATGCGGCAGTAGCAATATTACCAGCTACATTATTAATAGATGGAATATGTACTATAAACAATATTCCAAATATAAGTGATGTCCAAATTTTATGCACTATTTTAGAAAAAATGGGTGCAAAAATAACATGGAATACAAAAAATGAATTAACTATAGATACAAGAAATATAACAACAACAGAAGCACCATTAAACCTAACAAGTAAATTTAGAGCATCTTATTATCTTATTGGTGCAATGCTTGGTAGAACTGGAAATATAAAAGTAGGTATGCCCGGTGGATGTAAGTTAGGAGCAAGACCTATTGATCAACATATAAAAGGTTTTGAACTATTAGGTGCAGACGTTGAAGTTGGAAAAGGTACAATTACAGCAAAAGCAAAATGTCTAACAGGAGCCCATATTTACATGGATGTTGTTTCTGTTGGAGCAACAATAAATATAATGTTAGCAAGTGTTTTAGCAAAAGGAACAACAACAATTGATAATGCTGCAAAAGAACCCCACATAGTTGATGTTGCAAACTTTTTGAATACAATGGGTGCAGATATTAGAGGAGCTGGAACAGATGTTATAAAAATAAACGGTGTTGAAAAATTACATGGAAACACTACATATTCAGTAGTTCCAGATCAAATAGAAGCAGGTACTTTTATGTTAGCAGCAATGGCATCAAAAGGAGATTTACTTATAAAAAACTGTATAACAAAACATCTAGAACCATTAACTGCAAAAATACTTGAAATTGGCGGAAATGTAGAAGATAATGGAGACAGCATTAGAGTTTGGTATAGCAAAAGGCCAAATAAAGCAACAATAAAAACATTACCATATCCAGGATTTCCAACAGATTTACAACCTCAAATGGGTGTAGTATTAGCAACAGCAAATGGAACAAGTATTATAAATGAAAGTATTTGGGAATCAAGATTCCAATATACAGCTGAATTAAATAAAATGGGAGCAAAAATAACAGCACAAGGAAAATCAGCCATATTTGAAGGTGTTGATGAATTATTCGGAGCACCTGTATATTCAACAGACTTAAGAGCTGGTGCAGCATTAATAGTTGCTGGTGTATCTGCAAATGGTGTTACAGAAGTTTATAATCTAGAACACATTGACAGAGGATATGAAAATATAGAAGAAAAATTCAGAAAAATAGGTGCTAATATAAAAAGAGTAAATGAATAATATAACAATGCACAAATTTATTTTATAAATTTGTGCTAAATATATTTATAAAAGCAAAAGAAATAAAAGGAAGAATACAATATGTTTAATTTTTGTAGTTTATATAGCGGAAGTAGTGGAAACAGTTTATTAGTAGAAACAGAAAATACAAAATTATTAATTGATGCAGGTGTAAGTAGTAAAAAAATAGAAACTGCTTTAACAAATTTAGATATTGACCCTAACTCTATTAATGGAATACTAATAACACATGAACACACAGATCACATTCAAGGTTTAGGAACATTTGCAAAAAAATTTAATTTACCTGTATATGTAAATCAAAAAACACTAGATGCAATGCCTAAGCAAAAAGAAAAAATATCAGAAAAAAATATTAAAAATATAAGAATAGAAGAAAAATTTGAAATTGGAGATTTACAAATAAAACCATTTGCAATACCACATGATGCAGCAAATCCTTGTGGTTTCAATATTTTTAAAGATAATAAAAAAATTAGTATTGCAACAGATATTGGACATATGACAAACGGAATTCTAAAAAATTTAGAAGATAGTATTTTTGTATTATTAGAATCAAATTACGACCCAGAAGTATTAAAATTTTCTAGATATCCTTACATATTAAAAACAAGAATTGCAGGACCAAATGGCCATTTACCAAATGAAACAGCTGGAAAAACTATTGCACACTTACTCCAATCAGGACTTAAACAAGCCACTTTAGGACATTTAAGCAAAGAAAGCAATTTTCCAGAATTAGCATACAAAACAGTTATTGATGAAGTTATCTCCAACAGTAATTATAACGAAAATTCTTTAAAATTAAATGTTGCAAGTCGTGACATACCAGGAACAAAAATATCATTTTAATGTTCTTTTATTAACTATATTTTTTTATTATACCATATCAAAATTTATATAAATCTAGGAAGTGATTATTATGTTGACAATTAATATAGTATGCATTGGAAAAATAAAAGAAAAATTTTTTAAAGATGCTATAGATGAATATTCAAAAAGATTATCAAAATATTGCAAATTAAATATATTAGAATTACCTGATGAAAAAATACCAGAAAAATTAAATCCAAATATAGAAAATGACATAAAATCCAAAGAATGTACTAATATAATAAACCATATAAAAAAAGATTCTTATATTATTTGCCTAGATTTAACTGGAAAAGAACTTTCTTCTGAACAATTTTCAAAAAATATTGAAGATATTTCTATGCAATCTAGTCAAATTACATTTATTATTGGTGGTTCACTTGGATTAAATCAACAAATTTTAAGTTTAGCAAATCAAAAAATTTGCTTTTCTAAAATGACATTTCCTCACCAGTTAATTAGAGTATTTTTATTAGAACAAATATTTAGAGCATTCAAAATTTCTAATGGTGAAACTTATCACAGATAACTTTTACATATATTTATTTTTATAAACCTACATTTACTAAAATTTATATTTTAAATTTTATGAATATATATTAATTGTAGGGAAAATAATTAAAAATTAAGAAAGAAATTATGTGGGACAACAATAAAAAAACTTTCAAATATATCTTATATATGGGGGAATACGAAGATTATATATTTTCCCTACAAAATTAAAAACATTATTAAATTTTAATTTTTGATTTTTTTTAAGATTTTGATTGCCAATATTTTGGTAATCAATTTTTTGATTATAAAAAAAATTGAAATAAATAAAATTATTTTAAAAATCATAAGACCTCCTTAAAGTATTTTATATCTTATTAATTTTAATATAAACTTGTCCTTGTCTTTGATTTAACTTTTTATATTTTACTACCGTTTTTTCTATTTGTCAACAAGAAAATTTCGACAAAAAACGACACTAAGTTTACTCACAAGAGAAAATACTAATAATGTGTATTTCAAGAATATAAAAATTTACATACAATAACACTCGTAACAATTCCAACAAAATCAGCAAATAAAGCTGCCCATAGAACAAACCTTGTCTTTTTTATTCCAACAGAACTGGTATAAACAGCAATTGTATACACTGTTGTTTCAGTAGAGCCCATAATAACAGAAGCCATAAGACCTATTTTAGAATCAACACCGAAATTTTTCATAATATCAGTAGCAACAGCAATAGAGCTACTTCCAGAAATAGGTCTAATTAATGCCAATGGTAAAATTTCAGTTGGAAAATTTACAAAATTAAAAATAGGAGTAAAAAAATTAACAATTAAATCTATTATTCCAGAACTTCTCAAAGTACCTATTGCAACAAATAATCCCACTAAAGTAGGAAAAATATTAAATACAACACCTATTCCCTCTTTTGCTCCATCTAAAAAAATATCAAAAACTTTTTTTCTCTCAATTACACCATATAAAACAATAATGATTATCATTAAAGGCATTGCAAGATTAGAAAAAAACTCTATAAATTTCATTATATATATATCCCCCATTTCAATATTTAAAATATAAAAATAATTAAACATAACTATTAATTACTTTCCGAATTTTATAAAAACCTTTGTTGCAGTGATTCCAGCAATAGCTGCACAAATCGTTGCAATCCATACAGGAACTATAATAGCTGTAGGATTATTTGAACCTAAGGAATTTCTTATTGCAATAACTGTTGTAGGTATAATTTGAATTGAAGCAGTATTTAGAACTATAAATGTTGCCATTTCATTTGTTAAAATTTTTTTATCATTATTCTCTTCTTGCATAGATTTCATAGCTTTTATACCGTAATGGTGTTGCAGCATTTCCTAATCCCAAAATATTTGCAACAACATTCATAGAAATTTCTTGATAAATTTTACTATTCTTATTTAAATTTGGGAAAAGCATTTTCATTAAAGGTTTCAAAAAGTTAGTAATTTTCTTCATTGCTGACGTTTTTCCAGCAATTTGCATTATACCATTCCATAAACACATTGTCCCTACTAAAGTTATACATAAACTGACTGCAGAATTTGTACTTTCAAATACAGAATTATTTAATTCCTTTAAATTTCCAGAAACAATAGCAAATATAATAGAAATTATTAAAAAAATAGGCCAAAGCACATTTAACATATTTAATCACCTAAATAATTTTATTAATTGTTTTAATTTTTTATTACATTACAATTGACCTTCAGTGTCATTTATGTTATATTAATGTATAATAGCAATTGGAATTGTAAAAAGTAACATTAAGGAGGAAAAACATGAAAGCTACTGGAATTATAAGAAGAGTTGATGAACTAGGAAGAGTTGTTATACCAATCGAAATAAGAAACCAATTTAACATTGTCGAAAAAGATCCTATTGAAATATACGTTGATGATTCTTCTATCATATTAAAAAAATATGAGCCTAATTGTGTTTTTTGTGGTAGTACAGATGACTTAATAGAATATAAAGGTAAACTTGTTTGCCAAAAATGCTCTAAAGAATTAAATATATTACATGAAAAAAACAAATAGTTGTCAAAAAAACATTTTGACAACTATTTATTTTATATAAATTTTTGATAAACATCATTCTTATTCATATTTCTATCTTTAGCAATTTTTTTAATTATATCCTTTTTTGTAAAACCCTGGTTCTCGTAAAATTTATAATGTTCCTCTAATGTAAGATTTTTTAAAACATTCTCATCTTCACAATTTTCATTTGCCTCAATTATTAAGACAATTTCACCTTTTAAATTTTCAGATTTTTGCAATATTTCATCTATATTTCCCCTAATAAATTCTTCATGTATTTTTGTTATTTCTCTAGCTAAAGTAATTTTTCTTTCCTTACCTAATATTTTTTGTAAATCATTTAGAGTAGTATCTAATTTATGTGGTGCTTCATAAATAATTATAGTTTTATTTGATTTTTCAATTTCATCTAATTTCTTTTTTCTTAATTTTTTATTTAATGGTAAAAAACCTAAAAATGTAAATTCTTTTGTATCAATTCCTGAGCAAATTAAAGAATTTATCATTGCACAAGCTCCAGGAATCGGAACAATCTTTATTCCCAACTCTATACATTTTTTTATAACTTCCTCACCTGGGTCACAAATACCTGGAGTTCCAGCATCTGATACCAAAGCTATATTTTGCCCTTCTTGCAATTTTTCAATTAATACATCTGCTTTTGTTTCTTCGTTATGTCTATGATAACTTATCATTGGTTTTGATATTTCTAAATGATTTAATAATTTCAATGTATGTCTAGTATCTTCTGCTGCTATTAAATCTACTTCTTGCAATGTTTTTATCGCCCTTAATGTTATATCATCCAAATTTCCAATTGGTGTTGCCACTATATATAAAGTTCCTTTTTCCATTATTTTTTCCTTTCTTTATTTATTTTTATTATTTAAATTTTTTATTTAT
>ULWV01008386.1_pt1 | contig 22217 bp, 19 predicted proteins | sample 1960651 | NCBI WGS metagenome assembly ULWV01 (sample SAMEA4835820, study PRJEB28245) | human gut metagenome | biome: gut microbiome; material: fecal sample | place: Denmark | collected 2008
TTCTGTGCTTCCACATTGATCAGGAACTTTATCATTTCTTCTCTAAGATAGACTGCAAAACGAATATCATAAAATATCTTACTCTCTCCCGGCACTGTATCTTCTTCTAAATACTTCACTATCTTCGAAAGATTCGTCTGCCCTGGTTCCATGCGTATCCCTGATACCACAGGTTCATCCAACCGCAGACTAAATAATGAACACGCCCTCCATCATTTCTTCTTTCTCAACCAATTCTTCTTCTCTTTCCTCTGTCCTAGGAGTCTCTATTACTTGTGGTTCTCCATTCCCAGGTTTTGCTGTATACAATGCCAATAGAAGTATCATCATATAAACCGGTAATGCCTCTACCATAATCGGCAAACATATGACTGCTGCTAAAACGCCTATTGCCAGCCAGGTCAAAAGTGAATCTTTGATTCTTCTATCTCTAATAGTGAGGTACAATTTATAACAAGCCACTGCAAGTACAGCAGTTATAACAATCTCACCTACTACTCCATACATCTGATGCATAACTGCCAGAATGTTTCCATGCCAAGCCTGTATTAGTGCCTGATTGATATTTTCAAGAAGTGATAAAAAAGTAACTGCGAATACATCTGTACTCAGCTGCTCCCATTTATCTCCTGCAAAAAGCTGAACAATATTGCTGTCCCCAAGCTTGTCATTTACCTGACTTAGCACTGCTAATATAATCAGTACAAATCCACCATATTTTAGCAGATAAAAACATGCCCTCTGTAGTCTGCTCAATCTTACCTTTGTCAACTCTGTTCCTTCTGGAATCTTGTCCCACTGCTTGAAAACATATAATGCCAAAAGACATAATATCAGTTCACCTACTACACTACTCTCCAAATGGTATGTCAATCCGTCTACCTGAATTATCTCCGTGTAATTGACAAGTAAAGACATATTGCAAAAAAGAAATGCGATACCAAAAATCATCTGCAACAGCTTTCTCATAATTGCTGCTACAGGCACAATTGCTACTGAATACACCATTAGCATTACAAAAGCAAGAAAAGCCGTTCCCCATGCAGCATTTACCGCCATTGTCAACGTTGCAAGTATTACGCTGACAATATAAATCACCTGCATTATCTTATCCTTACAATATATATACTGTCCTGCGGCAACCAGCATTACCAGAAATGCGACCATATTAATATAGTAGATATCGCTTGTCCCAGACTCCCATAATGGAATCATATCATGTGCTATAGCGGTATTTACAAAATACAAGACAAGGATAAAACCTCCTGCATATAGCAAAATATCAAGATACCACCGTTCCCAATTCACCTGATCTTTCAATGCAAAACACATCATTATCATGGAAATAACTACAAGAAATTCTCCATATCCATATTGAGGGTTCTTTAAAACACCTATGAGCTTTAATATCAATCCAATTATGGACAATAAAAAAAATGAAGCATAGGCAATTATACTCTCTTTATGCATTTGTTTGAGCAAATTCTGCTTTTCAACTATGCTCAACATTATAATAGCTACCGGAAATAAAAGGAAAAACACCCCGATATTCAATAATTTACTAGCAGAGGGAAGAAGAAGCATTGCCACTATATAACTTAGTATAAAGATATTATTTGACTTCATAAAAAATCTCCATTTATATGAAACAGTAAAATATACGCTTATTTTAGGCATATTATTTATTAATTATTTACTAATTTTTCCGCCATTTTCAATGCTAACTCAACCGTTACATCTGAATTATAATGCTGATGTTCTCCCCATCTTCCTAATCCATATACATTATGTGCTTCTGTCCATTGTAATAAGTTACTCATAATTTTAGGTTTAACAGAAGATTCAAAACAATATTTATAACTGCACTTACTACTGTTACTTTAAATACTTTTACTTCTTCATTCAACGGTACTAACACATATTGTCCCCAAAACCATGCTCTCATGCAAAAAAACAATGCTAGGGAAATAATGATATCTGATTACCTTTACTCCATCCATTACTTCTGTATCTTTAGCTCCTGGAGAAGCCGGTACTAATACAGTCACATCAAATTCATCTGTCATGTGAGATGACAAATCCAACACAAATCGCGGTTCTGTGTCACCCTCCCAGCGCGGGAATGTAGACGCTGTCACTAATAATTTCTTCTTTTTCTGTATCTTCCCATTTTGTTCATCGTATTTCACTTTAATTTATCCCCTCACCATAATAAAAAATCCCAACATAAAGTATTTTCACCTCACTGGCAATTACATACTTTATATTGGGATTTTATTTAAATATATTTTTTTATTTAGTTCTTATATTCCATGCATGCTACTTTGCAATTCTTCTTATAGAAGCAGATTCCATACATCAATATGCTCTGGTATCCGTCCTCCTCAAGTTCATCCGTATAGTGCATTGTTTCTATCTGCTGTAATGCTTTACTGCATCCATCTTCCAGCCCTTTGAACTCTTTGGCATATTTTAGTTCTATGATTACTGCTGTATTCTGCTCATCATACGGCTTTAGCAGTATATCTGCCCTTCCATTTCCTGTTTCTCGATTAGAGAGAATACGATACTGTTCCAGAGAGCTCATAAGTCCAAGTATAAATCCATGATAAAAGGATTCGTTTTCATCATAATAGCTTATACTTGCTTTCAAATAGCCTTTGATAAGTTCTTCCAGAATTTTGGCTTTTCCATTGAGCAATGCCTGATGCAACGGTGTCAGGTCAAGTTTCATGACTCTTCTTCTGAACCATTCCATAATGGTATTTTCGTAGATATAGCGAACCTCCATATTGGGAATCGCCATAGTCATATACACCCTTGCCCCAACCAAATGGGTATCTACTGCTTTCAGGTATCCGGTAAAGAACAGGAAATTCCACAGATTATCCTGTGAATTGTAAATATCTTCGTAGGTGATATCCTCATGAATCGGCTTTGCTATAGTTTTGCCGGACATGATATCTTCCAGCTCTGCTCTGGTGGTGTCATCTGCTTTCTCTATCATTTCTCTAATGATGCTGTTAGAAGAGGTGTTCGCCCAATAAGGTCTTGGATACGTTATTCTGTCTGCAATCACACCGTTTAGATAACTGATTACACTCCAGGGATTGTATACATGAGTCTGACCAAACAGATATCCATCATACCACTTTTTAATGTCTTCTGCCTTGTCTTCCAACTCATAATATTCCAGCATGTCTGCGACTTCACCTTCCGTAAAGCCAAAATACTCTGCAAAGCTGTCACTGATTACGGAAATCACATTCAGATTATTCAAACCGGTAAATATACTTTCCTTGCTGATTCTAAGACATCCGGTAATTACAGCAAGTTTCAGACTTTCATTCGTCTTCAATGCAGATTCCATAAGGGAACGTATAAATACCGTCATCTCATCATAGAAGCCTGCAAAGTATGCATTTTCCAGAGGTACATCGTATTCATCTATCAGTATGACTACTTTCTGATGATGGTATCGCTCCAGACATTTCGATAGAAAAGAAATGGCATCCACATATATCTTGTTGTCATCTGATAATGACATGATATTTCGATACAGATTCTTTTCCACTTCTAAGAGGTCATCTGTCTGTAAAACATACTGATGTCTGATATATTCCTCAGCTATCTGCTTCTTTATCATCCAGAATGTTGTGTCCCAATCTGCCTGCTTCGATGACTTGAAAGAAAGATAAATAACAGGATATCTCCCCATATGCTGTATATACTGATTACCTGCATCCATGATTTTCTTATCTGCAAAATATCTGCTATTATCAACCGCATTTCCCTTTTCATCTATTTCATCTTCGAAAAAAGTCTTTAGCATATCAAGCGCTAGCGTTTTTCCAAATCTTCTGGGTCTGGTAAACAGGTTGACATAACTTTGCCTATCCAGTAATTCCTTTATAATAAGAGTCTTATCCACATAAAAATACGCTTCATCAATTACTTTTTTATAGAATTCAATTCCTATTGGTAGGTTTCTTTTTGCCATATCTTTTCGGATCCTCTCTTAGGGTTTCTTCATCTACAGTATATCTTTTATGAACTTTCATTACAACCATTTTCCTAATATAAAGTATGCAATTGTCAAGGTTCACTGTTTTTTCAGCAAGCCGCATGAGCGGCTTACTTTACTCCTACATATGCATCTGCTCTTCTTCATGTGTTGCTCCACTGTCTACCACATGATATGTTCTGATTGCTTCTTTCTCCATCTTCTGCTGCATATATAATGCGTCATATTCTGCACGTCTGACATGATACTGTGTATCCTGCAACAGTCTTCTGTTCGCAGCTATTGTATCTGATACCAGACCAATCACGAATGTTACAAAGCCCATAATTAACAATGTGCTCGCCAATATCAGGGATTGTACATGTCCTGCTGATGTACCTGTGATAACGAAATACAAATATCTTAAAATAAAGATAAGTCCTATGCCCGCCGGTAATAATGTCAAATAGGTAAAGGTTTTGAGCGGTTTATACATCATATAAGCACGCAGAATCGTTACCATAGATTTCTTAACATATCCCCAGATACTCTTGAACAATCTGGATGGGCGCAGTTCACCATTGGTATGAATCGGTACACTGGTGATTGCCAGCTTCTCACGTCCAGCCTGTACAATGGTTTCCAGTGTATAGGTGTAGTCATTTACTACATTAATCCTCATAGCTGCTTCTCTACTCAGTGCACGAAAACCACTGGGCGCATCTGGTATATCTGTCGCAGATGCCTTACGCACAGCCCAGCTTCCCAGATGCTGCAGCTTCTTCTTGATTAGCGAGAAATGCTCTGTATCATCAATAGGTCTGGCGCCTACGACATAATCAGCCTTTCCATCCAGTATTGGTTTAATGAGTGTAACTATATCTTCTGCACAATACTGATTATCCGCATCTGTATTCACGATAATATCTGCTCCCTGCCTAAGGCATTCATCCAGTCCTGCCATGAAGCCTTTTGCCAGTCCTTTATTCTGGGTAAAATTCACTACATGATGCACTCCCCATTTTTTTGCAACCTCCACGGTATTATCCTTACTTCCGTCATTAATGATCAAATATTCGATCTCATCTATTCCATCTAAGTGTCTGGGCAGATCATTTAATGCAATTTCCAGTGTTTCTGCCTCGTTATAACATGGTATCTGAATAATTAATTTCATTCGTTATATCCCCTCTCACTTTTGTACTCACTAGTTCTCTTCTCTGTTCTTCTTCACCGCTGATACAATGCCTACACCAAAAATTGCAATTACCAATACTACAATAATGCTTCCCCATATCATTCGATTTCTCTTCTGACGCTGCAATTCCAGCATTTCTTCATATATGCTCTCGTAGTCATTTCCAATACTGTTAAATTCTGCATTCAATGTATCTACATTTCCAATAGGAGTTAATGCATTTATTTGGACATACCCTGTCTTATCTCCTTTTGAAACTGTACACCACTCACCATCCGTATAAGCAGTAACCATGACTGTATCTCCTGCCACAAGTTCCTGCACTTCTTTCGCAGATTCTGACGCATTTTCTCTCATCTGCGTATTTTCATTTAGCTGATAGAAGCTGTTTACCGTAATTTCTGTCTTCTCTGCTGCATAACAATTAGAAGAACTGTACAATACTCCCACCAGCATAATAAATACAGCCATCATTATTTGTATCCATGTTTTCTTTTTCATAATTTTGTTTCTCCTCATTTATCTTTCATTCGTTATAGAAAATAGCCAGATGCCCCATAACACGCCAATAAGTATATTGATTTTTTAACTCATCAAGCCCACTGTATAAATAGTCTGTAACTATCAGATCAGTCTCTTCAATGTCCTTTTTATCGTAAATTAAATAAATCTTCGTATTGCGTAGGCGAAATTGTAAATTATCTGCCAGACATCTGTCTCCTTCCTGGATATATACAAGTCTGTCATGATGTTCCATTTCTTTCTCTGCAATATCAATCAGCTGCATATCCCTGAAGTTTGCCATCTGTGTTGCTGATGAGAATGTTGCTGCCAGATGAATCCCCAGAAATAACTCCATTGCCATGATGACGGCAACTAATACAGGTAATTTCTTGCTATTGCTTATTCGAAGTATAAATATAACGAATATCATCAATATTATAGAAACGATATATGCCATAATATGAAATATTGTAGGATTGAATTTTTCTCCGTTATATAAATAGCTGATTCCCAATATCATATATGCATGTATATTGGTCTGGTGATATTTATCTATGATATATATGATCAGTCCCAATACAGGTAATTGCAGAATTGCAATGCACAGGGCAGGTTTTACAATATGTCTGCTTTCCATAACACCTATACAGCCCAGCCCCATAAGAATCGGCAGGATTTGCTCATTGTACCGTCCATAGGTTAATCCATCAATTCTTCCACCTATTCCTGTCGTATAGATAGCTGTTACTGCTATCTCGCCTGCTGTCGCTAATAATATAAAGAGATATATGAGCTTCTTTTGTTGCCACAATCTTTTGAAGCATACATATACGCCCCAGTAGAACAACCCAAAACTTGCAAGCCCCAGATACCATAGCTTGCATATGGCGCTGATGAGTAGATTCCTGAAGCCTGTTAATGTGAATATGCCTTTTATCTTAGCTGTTTGTCCATTATAGTCGTTATAGGCTATGACTTCTTTTGCGGTGTCCGTATAGATATTTTGAGTTATATATGCTTTTATCCTGTCTGCTATCATAAATAGCAATGCGAGTGCAATAATAACAGCTGCTATTTTTATCCAGTTCTTTGTGCTATTACCAATGTGCATAAAAGCATAGATGCCCAATGTAATAACTGCTGCTATCAGTATTGCTACGGTTCTCATATGTACCGTATATATGTAAATAAGCGAAATAATCAGTGCGACTAATATTCCCGGCTTATGATTGTCTAAATAAAGCGTCATCAGCATACATATGATAATGTACATACTCATAACTACGATCTCTGTCATGGTAGATCTCGAATAGTGTAACCATGACGGATATAAAATGGCAATCCCCGTAATCAGAACCAGAGAAATCGTCTTCTGTCTCTCTTCCTGTAATCTCATGATATTTTTAAGCAACACAAAATAAGCCAATATCATAAGTAGGAAATTAACTGTAACCGCTGCCCTATAAGCAACTATTGAATCTTGAAAAATCTGAAATATGGGGTAAAGAATAAGAGTATATCCAAAGGAATAATAAGAACCAAGTGATACGATGTCTGACCAGTCGCATCCCGAAAGTGTCGCTGCATATGTCCAATATCCGAATTCATCCGGAATCAGTTCGAAACTGTAGATTTGATGAATGCTATACATATAATAGCAAAATAATAACAATACAAAGATAAATAGATATTTAGTTGTCCCGGTCTTCTTCCTCATGTTGTAAATATGTTCCCCTTAATATAATCTAAAAATCATTTCCCCTGATTGTAATATCCGAGCAGATGTAGTGCATCTGCCCGGGTAAATTTTACATTATTTTGCAATAATTGCATATGTACCAAGACCAGCCTGTACTGCGAATGTTACAGTTGTAGGATCTGTATCCTGATCTTCAAGAATTGTTGTAGCTCCGCCTGGCTGTACACAGATTGCAGAATATGTCTTAGTTGTATCTGCTGTCTTAGGAAGACCAGCCTTCAGTGCTACACTACCATTTGAAAGTGTAACCCACTTGCCATTCTGCTTAGCACCAAGGTCAATATTTAATGTAGATACTAAATCAGCACCGCCAAGTGCTTCGATAGCTGCATTTACGCTTACCATGGCTGCAGTACTCTTCTTCTGATCTGTATCATAGATAATGATTGCTGCTTTCTGTCCACTTGTTAAGCTTAATGCTGCTGCTAAATCTGCTGCAGGAGTAGTTACTGCTACACCTTTTAAAGATTCTGCTGCATATACGCCAGCGATAGATGTCTGAACAGCTACGCCACCAACCTTTACAGATGCACCTGCAGACTGGCTATTAGCCTCTGCATATGTAGCTGGTGTTGAAGTCTCCTGTGTTGTAGAACTGGATGAGCTTCCGCTTCCTGCGTTCTCTGTTGTTGCACATACAGTCATGGCTGATGCCATTACCATTGTTGCTGCTAAGGTTGCAGCTAATACTTTCTTCATACTTCTCATTGGATTGTTCCTCCTCGTTGTTTTTTGGGGTCTTGTGAGTACCCGTTAATTTTTTCTTTTTGTGCCTGACTCTGATGTATATTAGATTTTCTCTCGGAAACCTAATTTATTAATATTATAAACTTAACATGTGCTATTTTCAATAGCATTTTACAAATTATGCTATTTTGGTTATATTACTCACAAATTTCGTGCCATGATTTTTATCATAATTTATTTTTATGTATAGTATTCTCTCTTTTTTACAATATTAAAATCATACTTATAAATTACATTTACTTTGTGCTATATTAAATAGCTTATATGCTATTTAAGTGAGCCTTTTCTTTTCTATTAACAAGTATAATTGTTAAATACTGATAATTTGGAAGGGAATGTAATATATGACTGGTAATTCACTTGGTACTTATTTAAAATCATTACGCAAAAGCAACGGCTATTCTCAGGAATTTGTGGCTTCCAGTCTAAATATTATAAGGCAGACTTATTCTCACTATGAAACAGGTCGTATCATTCCTCCTGTTGATTCTTTATACAATCTTGCAATGCTGTATCATATTTCCTCCGATGTCCTGCTTGGCTATGCAATGGAGGATCTGTCTACTAAGGAGAATGGCAACAGGCACTTTACCTCTATCTCGTCTGCCGGCTGTGCGCCTGCGACTCCCGTAATCTCACCTCAGGACAGTGAATTGTTAAGCTACTATCACCAGCTGGATCTGCGTGACCAGGAAGATATTCTGGATTTTATCAAATTAAAAGCAAACAAAAAAAGAATGCCCCACTAGGAGCATTCCTGCATCATGGACAGCACCATCTGCGCTGTCTCTACCATACTTGTACTGTTGTCCATACTATGTTTCTGAAGATATCTGTGAGCTTCCTCTTCGGTCATGTTATTCCGTCCCATGAGAAGCTCTTTTGCTTTTGCAATCGTTGCTGCTTCTTCCTCATTACGCTGTCTGGGTTTCTCCCTCAGCTTCTTCTTACGTCTCACCAGATTCTGGGACATCATGCCTACGGTGCTGATCAGTTCATGTACTTTAAGGGGCATACCCAGTCCGATCATATTGCCGCCTTCCACTTCTGAGAGAAGTCTCTGGGAAGCCATAAGCAGTATTTCAAAGCCTCCCGGAACGTTCTGCTGTAATTCTGAACAGATCATATCTGCCAGCCTGTAACCGCAGATTATGATTCCATCATGAAATTCATCCGCATAGCTTAATGCCTGGGCGCCCGATGTACAGACAGCGGTCACGCCAAATCCATTTTTCACCAGAATATTCTTGATGCTTTTGGCATCCTCTATTTTGGCAAAAGCTACGATGATATTAGTCACTGATACACCTCCTAATCATGTCATTTACCTCTGACATTGTTTAGAATTTGTACAGATAAGACTCGATTTCCCAGTTGGTCACCTGGCTGTCATATTCTTTCCATGCTGCAATCTTGGATTCGTAGTACTGGTCAAATACTCTGTCACCTACCAGATCCTTGAGCAGGGTATCCTTCTTCATTTCCATGCAGGCATCGAGAAGGTCTGTAGGAAGCTTCTCCAGCCCTCTTGCCTGTGCCTCATCCTCTGACAGGATATTGATGTTGTCCTGTACTTCTGCGGGTGGCTCAATCTGGTTTCTGATTCCATCCAGTCCAGCCATAAGACATGCGGCAAAAGCCAGATATGGATTGGCAGCCGGGTCCGGACTTCTCAATTCAATTCTTGTATGCTCTCCGCGCATATTCGGCACACGGATCAGTGTATTGGCTCCTAATGTGCTCCATGCCACATATACAGGTGCTTCGAATCCTGGCTTTAATCTCTTATAGGAATTTACCAGTGGATTGGTTACTGCGCAGATTCCCTTCACATGCTTCATCACGCCGCCCATGAAGTAATAAGCCTCTTTGCTGAGTCCGTTCTCTCCATTTGGGTCATCAAATATGTTTCTGCCGTCTTTACGCAATGACATGTTGATGTGCATACCGGAACCGCAGAATTCCTTTCTTGGCTTTGGCATAAAGGTTGCATGCAAGCCATGATGCTTTGCGATTGTCTTTACAGCCAGTTTAAAAGTCATAATGTTATCTGCTGTTGTCAATGCTTCATCATACCTGAAATCCACTTCATGCTGGGAAGGTGCTTTCTCATGGTGGGAGGCCTCTACTACGAATCCCATGTCTTCCAGTGTCAGTACGATATCTCTTCTTGCATTTTCACCATTATCCAGAGGTCCCATATCAAAGAATCCCGCCTGCTCGTTGGTGATTGTAGTAGGTCTGCCATTTTCATCCGCATTGAAAAGGAAGAACTCGCACTCAGGTCCTACGTCAAAGGTGTAACCCATCTTAGCAGCCTCTTTGATTGCCTTCTTCAGGACATATCTGCAGTCACTTTCAAAAGGCGTTCTGTCTGCACGGTATACATCACAGATAAACCTGGCTACCTTGCCCTGCTGTGGACGCCATGGAAAAATCGTAAATGTATTCAGGTCCGGATACAAAAACATATCTGCATTGTCGGTAGGCAGCATACCTTCTACCAATGTACAGTCAAACATACAGTCATTATTCAGTGCCTTCTCCAGCTGGCTTGACGTAATTGCCACGTTCTTAAAATTACCCTCAATATCCGTAAACTGCATACGGATAAATTCTACGTCTTCATCTTCTACCATATTGATGATATCTTGTTTTGTATACTTCTGCATTGTTTCCATATCCTTCCTATTATAATGCGCTATAGTGCATATATTGTGCGTTATAATCTGTTATTTTTAGAATATATTATTAACTTTTCATAAATAATAACAAGTTATGTCGTTCTTTGTCAACCACTGTTGCGATAAAACACATCATATTCCTCCCCTCTATTTCATATGATGTATAGAAAAAGAGTTTGGAGTCTTTTTATGAGTGCCAATACCAAAATTGTTGTTCTTCGTTCCAGAGAAGTGTTATATACGATCTTACTGTTATTCGTAGGCATCCTGATCATTCTGGTTCTGCTGTCTCTATTCCTGCCTTCGGATTCTGCTTCACCTACAGAGGAGTCTGCTGCCCTATACGTTCCCGGTGTATATTCTTCTACATTACAGCTTGGCAATGCCGCCGCACAGCTGCAAGTCACCGTAGATGCGGATCATATCAACGCAATTGAATTGATCAATCTGGATGAAGCGGTTACTACTATGTATCCTCTCATGGAGCCGTGTCTGGATGAGCTGACTGCCAAAGTAATAGACAATCAGGGACTGGAGAACATCAGTTATTCCACGGAAAGCAAATATACTTCCATTTTATTACTGAATGCTATCTCCCAGTCCCTGAGTAAAGCAGCTGTATCTGCACCCGTGTCTGGCACAATGCAATAAAAGCACGCATTAGCGTGCTTTTATCTAAGGCCTTAATGTGTCCAGTTCCTGCATCCAGATATGTGCGCATGCATCCGACGGCATTCTCAGGTCGCCTCTTGGAGACAGTGCCACACTGCCTACCTTAGGTCCGTCCGGCAGGCAGGAGCGTTTGAACTGCTGTGCAAAGAATCTGCGATAGAAGGTCTTCAGCCATTTCAGGATAACTTCATTCTCATATACTCCTGCAAAGGACAGTTTTGCGATTCTGTATATCTTGGAAGGCGTGTATCCGCAACGCAGCATATAATATAAGAAGAAATCATGAAGCTCATACGGTCCTACGAGATCTTCTGTCTTTTGTGAAATTACACCATCCTCCGGTGGAAGAAGCTCCGGGCTGACCGGTGTATCCAGAATATCCAGCAATACATTGCGCATTGCTTCATGATTACAGGTATCTGCATAATACTGCACCAGATGACGCACCAGTGTCTTAGGTACTCCTACGTTCACTCCGTACATGGACATGTGGTCACCATTATAGGTTGCCCAGCCGAGCGCAAGCTCAGACATATCTCCTGTACCAATGACCAGACCGCCATTCTTATTGGCAATATCCATCAGTATCTGGGTTCTTTCTCTTGCCTGTCCATTTTCATAAGTCACATCATGCTGATTCGGGTCCTGTCCGATATCCCTGAAGTGAATGTTCACGGCTTCCTTAATATCTACTTCCTGTAACTGTGCTCCACAGGCATGGGTCAGCTTGCAGGCATTGTCATAGGTTCTGTCCGTTGTCCCAAAGCATGGCATTGTCACTGCCTTGATGTTCTCTCTTGGCAATCCCAGCATATCAAAGGCTCTCACCGTCACCAACAGGGCAAGTGTAGAATCCAGACCGCCGGAGATACCGATTACCGCAGTCTTAGAGCCTGTATGCTCATATCTCTTTTTCAGGCCATTTGCCTGAATAGAGAGAATCTGCTCACAGCGTTTCTCTCTGGTCGTTTTATCGGATGGCACGAACGGCGCTCTGTCAAACTTTCTGCTTAACTTCGTTTCTTCTACCTTCAATGTAAATGGTATCACATCATGAAGGATATCTTCTCTTGGAAGGTACGTAGTCATCTTCCTGCGTTCCATCCGAAGCTTGGCAATATCCAGATCTGCATAGATAATTCCCGTTGTAAAAGATGTACTCTGCGCAAGAAGTGTACCATTCTCCGCAATCAGGTCATGACCGCCATAGACTACATCCTGTGTGGACTCTCCATCTCCTGCGCTGGAATAGATATATCCTGCAATCAGTCTTGCACTGGTCAGCTTCACCAGCTCTTCGCGATACGTATCCTTGCCTACCAGTTCATTACTGGCTGACAGGTTCACCATGACTGTTGCACCTGCCAATGCATGTCTTGTGTTAGGAGGATTCGGCGTCCAGATATCTTCACAGATCTCACAGCCTACCACCAGTCCTTCCACGGTATCGCATTCAAATAGGATATCCGTCCCAAAAGGAATCTCTTCACCCTGATATCTGCAATAGCCATCCTGTCCCTCTCCTGAGGCAAAATGTCTTGCTTCATAGAACTCACCATAGTTAGGCAGATATGTCTTTGGAATAAAAGCCAGTACATGTCCGTGCTGCACCACTGCTGCCACATTGAACAACTTATGGTCTTTTTCCAAAGGCATTCCAATAAAAAGCAGAGCATCACACTCTGCCGTTCTGTCTGCAATTACTCCCAACTGTTCCCTGGCTGATGCTAACAGCTTATCCTGTAGGAACAGATCACTACAGGAATATCCGGTAATACACAGCTCCGGCAATACTACAATCTTCGCCCCATTAGAGCAGGCTTCCTTTACCTCGTTGATAATAGCTTCTGCATTGTATTGGGTATCTGCAACTTTTATCTTTGGCGTAGCCGCAGCTACTTTCACAAATCCATCTTTCATAATAATCCTCGTTTCTGCGCACGTCCTTTGCGCATATCGAGTTTGTGTCAAGTATACGCAGACACAAATCTCGTGTGTGAAAAAACTGCCATATATGGTTTTTTCACACTATCCTTCCCTTATTTTGAACGCTTGATGATCTGTTTGAGATCCTCGATGCTGAATTCATAAGCGGTATTGCAGAAATGGCATTTTACTTCGATAGGCTTGCCATCCTGGATCATATCATTGATTTCCTTACGTCCGATGCTGACGATTGCCTTCTCCACACGTTCCTTGCTGCAATTGCAATAATACTGTGTTGGAATCGTATCCTGAATCTCCAGGTCCATATCGCCAAGAAGCACTTCCAGAATCTGCTCCGGTGTCCTGCCTTCGTCTAACAGCTTCGTTACGCCGGATACCTGCGCCAGATTCTTCTCCAGCTTCTCAATTACCTCTTCCTCTGCAAAAGGCATCAGCTGAATGATGAATCCACCCGCCTGCTTCACGGTATTGTCCTTCTCCATCAGGACGCCCAGACCTACTGCAGAAGGAACCTGCTCAGAAGTTGCAAAATAATAAGTCAGATCTTCTGCAATCTCGCCTGTCTGTAATTCAGTCTGTCCAGTATAAGGCTCTTTTAACCCCATATCTTTGATCACACTAAGATATCCTCTGCCGATAGCTCCGCCTACATCCAGCTTACCTTTCTCATTTGGAGGAAGCATAACCTGTGGCTCTACCACATATCCTTTTACATTTGCTGCAGAATCTGCTGTCACTGTAATGCCCTTCGCCGGACCATCACCACGTATCTGCAATGTGAGAACATCCTGCTCACCTTTTAACATGCTGCCCATCATTGCACCGGCAGTCAGCAATCTTCCCAGTGCCGCAGTCATAACCGGACTTGTCTCATGAACCTGACGTCCCTTCTCTACCATTTCTCTCGTTGTCGCCGCAAAAGCACGAATCTGTGCATTGGCAGCTGTTGCTCTTACTATATAATCTGACATCTTAATCTCCATTTTCTTATATAAAACGTATCTATTCAGAACCCCATGCGCAAAACCGCATCTTCGATGCTACTTTTTTGCTTATGTGGTTACTTCGCCATATAAATCGAGTCAAATATGCTTGTGAACAAGCATATTCTGCCTCAATTTGCATGGCTCTGAATAGTTACTGAAATTTAGAACTTCTTCGCGAAAGAGTCTTTACTCTGAGCGATTAGAAGTTCTTTTCATACTCATTTCATATTTTCCTGCGCCACACAATAGATACGCTGGCTTTGCGGTGTCACTTCTTCCAGTGTGTCTGCATCATAAGCTTCCAGGAACACCAATCCTGCTTCTTCTATAAACCTTCGCATCTCTTCCAATGTATAGCCTCTCTGGAAATGTGTCTCCTGGAATCTGCGGAAGGTATCAGGTTCTTCCTCATTTTCCCTTACAAAAACAGTAAGGTCATACTCATTCATCATCTCTTCCGGATCATAGAAATTCTCCCAAATGAAGCTGCAATCGTCTCTTGTCTCAGCAATGACTCTGTCTCCAATGACAGTCTCATATTTATAATTCGTATTAAAATCAAAGAAAAAGATGCCCTTCGGGTCCAGATAATTGTTCACCAGCTTAAAGCAGGTAACAACATCCTCATCCTCTAACAGATAATTGATGGAATCGCAGATGCTTACAATAGCACGCACTGTTCCATACAGCTCGAATTCTCTCATATCCTGATTCAGATACAGAATGTCATGTCCTGACTTTTCTCTCTTCTGAAAGGCTATATTCAACATTTCCTCGGAATAATCCACGCCGATCATATCATAGCCTTTTGCTGCAAGAAGCTCCGTCAGACTGCCCGTACCGCAGCCCATGTCCAGCACCAGGCCATCCCTGATCCCATACTCTCCCAGTACTTTAACAATATTATCACACCACCGTTCATAGGGTGTGTTATCCATCAATTCATCATACACACTGGCAAAATCTGTATATGCCTCCATGTTACATCACACCTTCCTACTCCCCGCCAAGCTTCATTGCAATGAGGAATCCTATTGCCAACATAATAATACCTGTCAGGATATTTACTACATTAATTGTTACGCTGCCCATCATGATCAGAATGGCAAAGGGTGACGCAACGATCAGACCGATGATAGACCAGTATGCTGTCTGGCTGTATTTCTTTAACACAAATTCAATCAGCTTGGCAATCACTACGATACCAACCAGAACGCCGATACCAAAAGGAACCAATACACCACATGCTGCCAGAATACCTGCCATATCAAATGGATGCAGGGCATCGATCAATCCGCTGATCGTACCAATAATAACGGTGTAATATCCAATGATCATCATAACCATGGAACCGCTGACACCTGGAATAACCATAGTACCTGCTGCAAGCGCGCCAGCAAGGAACAGCTTCAGAATGTTCATGAAGTTCAAAGATACATCTGCTGTTCTGCTGTCATCCTCACCTATCAGAGATAAGCCGATTACCAGTACAAAGAACACTGCAAAACCGATAATCTGTGCAACGCCGACTTTCTTACCCTTTACTTTCTTGAAGATTACAGGAAGTCCGCCGATGATCATACCTACAAAAAGCAGCGTTGTCTGCAAAGGGATGGCATCAAACATCTTGGTAATGACCTTGGATAACAGGGCAATTGCCAGTAACATACCGATTACAATAGGGATGAGAAGCTTCATTGCTTCCTTGAATTTCTTTACAAAATGAGTCAATAACAGAATCAGTCTGTCATAGATTCCCATGGATACCATCATTGTGCCACCGCTGACACCGGGGATGATATTGGCAAGACCGATCACCATGCCTTTTAAAATATTAATGATAAATTCCTTCACTTTAGTTTCCTCTTCTTTCTAAATAATCCTCTAAAAATGCAATCATTTGGTGCATCTCTTCATCTGTTCCAATAGAAATACGCAGACTGTCTGCGATTCTTGGCTTGTTCCAGTGTCTTACATAAATGTCATGTTCACGTAATGCTTGGAAAATTTCTTCTCCTGGTATATCTTTATGTGCTGCGAAAATAAAATTCGTTCTGGAATCAGGGAAAGTAAATCCCAGTCTTGTCAGTTCTTTCTTGGCAGCCTCTCTGGTCGCTACGACTCTGGCAACCGTCTTTTGGAAATACTCCTCATCCTCCACAGAAGCTACACCTGCTGCTATCGTAGGCGCATTCATGGTATAGGAATTAAAGGAGAATTTGGCATCATTTAAGTATTTTATGAGCTTTTTACTGCCAATGGCAAATCCGATTCTCATGCCTGCCAGAGAGCGGGATTTGGAAAAAGTCTGTGTAACCAACAGATTCTCATACTTATCAACCAATGGCACGCAGCTTTCTGCTCCAAAGTCTACATATGCCTCATCCACGATCACAACGCTGTCCTGATTGGCTGCAATCACTTCTTCTATCTGTGCTGCTGGCACTGCGATTCCTGTAGGTGCATTGGGATTAGCCAGCACAATACCGCCATTTTCCTTCAGGTAATCTTCTTTCTTCCAGTTGAAATTCTCATCCAACGGCTGACACTCATATGGGATTCTGTATAAATCTGCCCATACGTCATAGAAAGAATATGTAATATCAGGGAAGAGTACCGGCTTGTCTGAATGGAAGAACGTAAGAAAAGCCATTGCAAGTACATCATCCGAGCCTACTCCGACAAAGACCTGTTCCGGTGCTACCTGGTATCTCTTTGCCAGGGCATTTCTAAGCAAAGTCACATCCGGGTCCGGATATTTACGTAATACATTGCCATCAAAATGATGAAGTACTTCTTCTACGCCCGGTGCCGGTGGATATGGGCATTCATTGGTATTTAACTTGATTACATTCTGATTCTGTGGCTGCTCTCCTGCTACATAGGGAACAACCTTACGTACCTTATTCTCCCAACTCATATACTCCTCTTTTCTGCAGTATTGTTCTGCACATAAATTCCAGTCTTTCGTTTCTGATAATATCAGACTTTTCCTATTTATGCAAGCCACCCATCCCGTATTGCTTGACGCACGTATAAATTCATTTTATGATGAAAATGGAACATACTATTAACTGTTAGGAGGTATCTCATATGAACCTGTTAGATATCACATGCAAAAGTTTTCTGTCGCTGTTTGCCTTAATGCGTCTGACGCAGATAAATACAACTGATCCGATGTCTCTTCTTATATTTGCCGTTTTCTTCTATATATATAGAAAGCTTTCCTCCTCTTCGCTCAAAACAAGGATGAAAGACGCCGATCCATGGTACGCAGGCATTCTTGCTGCCCTTTTCCCCCTGTTTACATTGGCAGCCACAGGTTCCACGCTTTATGGAGATATGGCCAGCACTCTCTTCCGGCTCATTATACTGATATTGTCTGCCGCAGGACTTGGACTGATTTATTACCATGCCGTTCTGTGCCTGCTGATCTATGTCTCGCCGCTCAGAATTGATACCATGCTCTATCCGCAGCCCTGGCTTCCCTATATTGCCTTTGGTGCCTGCCTGCTGGCATGGCTTCCTTATTATCTGCATGAATATCCCGGTGTCATGACACCAGACAGTATTAATCAGTATGCGCAGATCATTGGTGCTTATGAGCTGTCCAACCACCACTCTGTGATACACACACTGCTGATTGGTTTCTTCTATCATATCGGTATGCAATTAACGGGAAATGCTTATGTAGGATTGGGATTCTACACCTTTTTCCAGATGTGCTTCATGGCTTTTACCGCAGGATATGTTGTCCGTACGCTGCAAAAGGCTCACATTATCACGCCGGTCTGCATTGTTACGATCTGCTTCTATGCCCTTATGCCCTATCATGGTATCTTTGCTGTCACGATATGGAAGGACATTCCTTTTGCAGGCTGTGTGACGCTTGCAGCTGCCTCTCTTCTGCGATTGCTGTTATGTGATAAATTATCCAGATTAAAAGCAGCAGATTACTTTACCATTCTGCTGCCCTATCTCTTATCCGGTATTATGATGTGTCTGCTGCGTACAAACGGCTGGTATATCTTCCTGGTTACTCTGCCTTTTGTCCTCTTCGTCTTCCGCGACAGATGGAAGGTTATGATTCCTGTTCATCTTATCATTCTTGCCCTGGTTTTATTTGTAAAATACCCATGCATGAATGTATATGAGATTAAACAGGCTGATTTTGCAGAATCTGTCTCTATTCCTGTCCAGCAGCTTGCCTGTGTCGTTGCACGGGGTGAATCCCTTACAGATGAGCAGCGAGAGACCCTGTCACACTATATGGATCTGGAGCAGGTAGCCAGTCTGTATCAGCCTGATGTATCCGATCCAATCAAGAATCTGATTCGTTCTACCAGCGGTACGTATCTGGATTCCCATAAGGGGGAATTCCTCTCACTGTGGTTCTCTATAGGTCTGTCCCATATACCGGCTTATTTTGATGCCTATGTCGCACAGACTCATGGTTTCTGGTATCCTGCCGGCGATTATGAGGTGGGACTAAGTGACGGTATCTATCCCAATGACTTCGGTCTTACCTGGCAGCCTCTGTTAAAAGGTAGTATTATCATTAAAATCCGTGAAATCCTATTCAAGCTCTGGAAACTGATTCCACTGTTTGGTTTCCTGTGGAGCATGGGCGGTATGTTCTGGTCATTGCTGATCAGTCTGTGCATGTGCCTTCGTGAATCCCGCTATGCCAATGCCGTTTTAATGATTCCTGCCATGGTCCTGGTCATTACCTTATGTATCGCTACTCCGGTTGCAACAGAGTTCCGTTATGCCTATGCCCTTTTCTATGGGCTGCCCTTGTATGTCATGCTGCCTTTTATCAGGAGCAATGACCGCTAATATATGACTTCCACATTGCTGATCACATTATCTGTCACATCAAAGGCAATGATATTCTGAGCCGTGCGGTGATGCGCCATATAATATCTTCCATCTATACAGGTAATATAATATGGCGTCCCCCCGCTGACTCCGAACTGCTGATACACATCTTCATAGCCCCCTGTACTGAGATCTTCCAGACTTTTCGTTCTGATAATCGTCGCATAATCCTGATTTTCTATATTATCTGTAGATATTGTAATATAGTAATAATCCTGTATTTTCGTCAGTTGCACCATTCCTGCTATCTGTGCCGGTACAGGATAGCTGTCTTTTACTGTCAGAGTCTTCAGGTCAGCCCGTATGAGCTTCTGGTTATTATGTCCTGACACGAAAAGGAGTTCATCCCCCATAATGGTAAAGGATCTGACATATACCCCATATAATTCCGGTATCTGTAATGTCTTTTCTATATATAATTCCTGACTCCCGGAATCTTTCTTCAGATAAAACATTTCCCCTGTTATGGAGCTCCACGCCAGGAACTGCTTGTTCTGCGCATCATATTGCACATAATGTGGCTTCATGCCAATGTTCTCAAAAACTGTACCCTTGGTATAGCCCTCTTCTTCTCTGTGAAAAGACAACAACCTGTTATTCTCCGTATCATCAATCAGTATAATATCCCCATCCCCGGCTATTGTGTGTGCATAGTGTACTTCATCTGTCAGCACCTGCCAGGAGGTCAACGGGTCTGTCAGATTATCATGGTACAGAATCTGATCATGATAGCAGTCTGCAAGATAGTAGGTATCTCCAATCCTGGTCAGATAAGTTGCCACATTCAGGGTATCGTAAGTATTATTCCTAACCATTACTGCTTCTCTCTCCTCTGATGCTGTCTGCGTCTGCTCTTCCACCGGGAAATTCTCTACAGGAAGCGCCGCCGCTGTATTCCCACACCCCACTGCACTTGTCATAATAAATATCGCCAAACCTATATAATATCTCTTCAATTTTAAATTCCTTTCTTCTAGGTACGCCACAGTGCATGGTAGTTCGGTTCTTTTGCCACGTACATGATGTAAGAATTTCTAAGAACTGCATCGCAAATGCTTACCATACAAGCCGGGCGCAAAACTCGCCCTTTGGGCTCAGACAGTTGCGCCTGGCTTGCAAGCATTTGTGCTTTGTTCTAAGAAATACTAAACATCATTCCCTAAGCTGCATTCACCGAACTATCATGAGCTGTGGCTGTATATAGAAATTTTTCCATTTTGCTGAATAAGCTTTAGACAGCATCCGCTCTCTGACGGTTGGCTTCTGAAAACCTTAGGAATGGCTGTTAATACTTCTTAGCAGCAAAAAAGAAATGCTGGCAAGTCCGAGCCGTTGTTTGAGCCATAGGCGAGTTTTAGGCGCAGGACTTGTAATAAAAGCATTTCTTTCGCAGGTGCTTAGAAGTCCTTACAGCCTTGACGTGTTTTCAGAAGCCAACCGCCAGAGAAGGATGCGTGCCTTTTTATTATACAGTAAAAAGGAGGGCTTGTGGGAAAAGATAGGAGATACTCCAAATTTTTCCAGATGCGGGAAGTGAATTTCTGTAAATTGTCATAAGTTTGGACACAATTTAAATTTATATTAGTACAACTTCACAAATATTTTCTACTTAATTCAGCAAATAATGTCGAAATATGAACAAATTATGAACGTGTTGTAAATATAAAGTAAATGTAAAATGAATAAAATTTAAATATATCTATTGACGTTTCATGAAAAATGGGTATAATAATGAACTTGTAAACGACAACAGTGTTGATCAGTTCATCTGATTACATTTTGGTATAGCGTTTGTACATAAACGATATACAAGTTTAATAAGGGAGAAATTATTATGAAGAAAACAGTTTTAGCAACAATTATGAGTCTTACATTAGGTGCAGCAATGCTTACAGCTTGTGGTTCTACAGCAGAAGATACAGCAGCTACAGAAGCTACTACAGTAGTAGTTGAAGAAGCTACAACTACAGAAGCTGCTACAACAGAAGCTGCCACAACAGAAGAAGCTACTACTACAGAAGCTGCTACAACAGAAGAAGCTACTACTACAGAGGAAGCTGCTACAACAGAAGAAGCTACTACAGAGGAAGCTACAACAGCTGCAGCTGCTAACTAATTATAGTAATTACCAGTTTCTGACGCTGGTCTATAAATGAGATATCATCCTCAATTGATATCATAAACAAGAACCCCGTGGCAATCGCCTTGGGGTTCTTGTTTTGTATTTCCTTTATCCTTGAATTAGTACCATTACGTCTGTAATCTGATTATTGTATAACATGACATTGCCGATTTCATTGACAATTGTTGTACTGTTTAATGTGTATGTTCCTGTTGTTGAGTCTTTTGTAAAGATATAGGCTGCACAGCCTGTATACTCTGTACCAAGATTCATATGAATACCAATCGCATAAGGCAGCTTCACGCTATGAAGTGCTGTCAGCTGATAAGTAGTAAAGCCCTCTGCAAAGTTGTTCACTTCACTCATCTCGGAGCTGAGATCCAGTTCTTCTGATATATCTGTGTCTGCCATGGAAATACTATATCCGACTCCGTTTCCAAGATGTGCCATCAGATAAATATTTCTTCCACGATACTTCTGCAATACTTCCAGTCTCAGCCTTGCACTTTCAGCCTGCATAAGTACATCTGCATAAGCTATGCCATTCTCAGTTACCTGCTCTGCAAGAGGAACGTTCTGCGGCAGAATCTGTATAGTGTTTCCTGAAGTTGTAGTACTGCTCTCCTGTTCCTTGGAGGTTTCTGTTTCCTCAGTCTCAGGTTCTTCTGTAGACTCTGTCTCCTTAGTTTCAGGTTCTTCTGTGGATTCTGTCTC
>ULWV01058411.1_pt1 | contig 22089 bp, 17 predicted proteins | sample 1960651 | NCBI WGS metagenome assembly ULWV01 (sample SAMEA4835820, study PRJEB28245) | human gut metagenome | biome: gut microbiome; material: fecal sample | place: Denmark | collected 2008
CAGGAAATAAGAAAAGTCTGGGAACTGTTTGAAAATCTGGATAAAACAGAAAGCACACCGCCAGAAGAAATAAAGGTTGGCGGCGGAACGGTTTTTTTTATAACAGAGGATGGACAAAAGACAAGTTGGGACATTAATGGAGAGGGTGTCTGGTGGCAGGAAAAATACTACTCAGTGAAAGAAGAAGATGTGGATTCTCTGTGTGACAGCCTGCGTGAAATATTTGGGGAAGAATAATGTATTTCTTTTAGTACTTGCCATAAATCACTTGATTTTATTTCGGGATAGTGTTACTATGACATTGTAAAAAGAAATCATGTTACCGGGTACGGGCAGGAGCTTCGTATTCTGGTAATTGATGTATACAATGTACAACATTGTGTGCAAATATAATAAAACTATTTAATGCAAGGAGGATAAATCAGACATGTTAGAAAAAGAACAGTGGAATGGTTTTGAAGGAAGACTCTGGAAAGAAGAAATCAACGTAAGAGATTTCATCCAGAAGAACTACACACAGTATGACGGTAATGAAGAATTCCTGGAAGGACCTACAGAAGCTACCGATAAGCTCTGGGGAAGACTTCAGGAACTTCAGAAAGAAGAAAGAGCTAAAGGCGGAGTTCTTGATATGGAAACAAAGGTTGTTTCAGGACTTACAGCTTACGGCCCTGGTTATATTGATGAATCCATGAAGGATTTAGAGCAGATCGTAGGTCTTCAGACAGATAAGCCGTTAAAGAGAGCTTTCATGCCTTACGGTGGTATCAAGATGGCAGAAGAATCCTGCAAAAACTATGGTTATGAACCAGATCCTGAATTACACAAGATCTTCACTGAGTATCACAAGACACACAATCAGGGTGTATTTGATGCTTATACACCTGAAATGAGAAAGGCTCGTCACAGCCACATCATCACAGGTCTTCCTGACACATACGGACGTGGACGTATCGTTGGCGATTACAGAAGAGTTGCTCTTTATGGTATTGATTACCTTATGGAACAGAAAGCAAAAGATTATGCTAACTGTGGCGATGGAACAATGACAGATGACGTTATCCGTCAGAGAGAAGAAATCACAGATCAGTACAAGGCATTAGCAGGAATGAAGAAGATGGCAGCTGCTTATGGTTATGACATTTCACAGCCTGCAAAGAATGCAAAGGAAGCATGCCAGTGGTTATACTTCGGTTATCTTGCAGCGATCAAGACTCAGAACGGTGCAGCTATGTCAGTAGGACGTGTATCAACATTCCTTGATATCTATATCCAGAGAGATTTAGATAATGGCGTAATCACAGAAAAAGAAGCTCAGGAATTAATCGACCATATGGTTATGAAGTTCAGAATGGTTAAGTTTGCAAGAATCACATCTTACAACGAATTATTCTCAGGAGATCCTACATGGGCTACACTTGAAGTTGGTGGTATCGGTGTTGACGGTCGTCACATGGTTACAAAGAACGACTACAGATTCCTTCATACTTTAGAGAACATGGGACCTTCACCGGAACCAAACCTTACAGTATTATACTCAGCTGCACTTCCTGATAATTTCAAGAAATATGCTGCTAAGATTTCTGTAACAACAAGCTCAATCCAGTACGAGAACGATGACGTTATGAAGCCTGTATGGGGCGATGATTACTCAATCTGCTGCTGCGTATCTGCAACACAGACAGGTAAGGAAATGCAGTTCTTCGGAGCAAGAGCTAACCTTGCAAAATGTCTCCTTTACGCTATCAACGGTGGTATTGATGAGAAGTCAGGTGAACAGGTAGGACCGGATTACAAGGCTATTACAGCGGAATATCTTGATTATGATGAAGTAATTAAGAAATTCGACGTTATGATGGACTGGTTAGCAGGACTTTATGTAAATATCCTGAACCTGATTCAGTATATGCATGACAAATATTACTATGAAGCTGCAGAGATGGCGCTTATCGATACAGATGTAAGAAGAACATTCGCTACAGGTATCGCAGGATTCTCACATGTAGTAGATTCCCTTTCTGCTATCAAGTATGCTAAGGTTAAGGCAGTTCGTAACGAAGCTGGTCTTGTAGTAGATTACGAAACAGAGGGTGATTTCCCTAAATATGGTAACGATGATGACAGAGCAGATGATATCGCTGTATGGCTCTTAAATTCATTCCTTGAGAAGATCAAGAAGAGACATACTTACAGAGATTCAGAGCCTACAACATCTATCCTTACAATTACTTCAAACGTAGTTTATGGTAAATATACAGGAGCAATGCCTGATGGACGTAAAGCAGGTACTCCGCTTTCACCAGGTGCTAACCCAAGCTACGGTGCAGAACAGAATGGTCTTGTTGCATCTCTTAACTCAGTTGCAAAACTTCCATATGAGTGGGCATTAGATGGTATTTCAAATACTCAGACAATGAATCCGGATGCATTAGGTCATAATGATGATGAAAGAGTAGAAAACCTTGTAGCAGTTATGGATGGATACTTCGATCAGGGCGCTCATCACCTTAACGTAAACGTATTTGGCAAAGAGAAATTAATCGATGCTATGGAACATCCTGAAAAACCGGAATATGCTAACTTTACAATCCGTGTATCAGGATATGCAGTTAAGTTCATCGACCTTACAAAAGAACAGCAGATGGACGTTATTTCAAGAACATTCCACGATCATAGATAAGATTTGTGATTTGAACTTAGAATAAAATTTTGGATGGCAGGTAGAATATAGTATATATTTTACCTGCCATTTGCATTTAAAGGAGGGATTCTGAAATGGAGGAAATAAAAGGACACATTCATTCGATCGAAAGCTTTGGTTCTGTGGACGGACCGGGTGTAAGATTTATCTTCTTTTTAAAGGGCTGTCATATGAGATGCCAGTACTGTCATAATCCGGACACCTGGGCAAAGAAGGATGACGAACTGGTAATGACACCGAAGGAAGCGTTTGATAAGGCATACCGTTATCATACCTACTGGAGAAATAACGGGGGAATCACGGTAAGCGGCGGAGAAGCACTTCTACAGCCAGAATTTGTGACGGAGTTATTCAAACTGGCAAAGAAGAAAAAAGTGCATACCTGTCTGGATACTTCCGGAAATCCGTTCACCAGGGAAGAGCCGTATTTCAGTAAATTCAATGAACTGATGCAGTATACGGATCTGTTCCTGCTGGATATCAAGGAAATGAATGACGAGAAACATAAGAAACTGACCGGATGGACCAATGCCAATATTCTTGATCTGGCACAGTATCTTTCCGACAATGGAAAAGATATGTGGATTCGCCATGTACTGGTGCCGGGTGTTACGGATGATGAGAGTGATCTGCAGAAGTTATCTGATTTTGTAGCATCCTTAAAGACAGTCCAGAGATTCGAGGTACTTCCGTATCATACACTGGGTGTATTCAAATGGGAAGAACTGGGACTTGATTATGCATTAAAAGATGTCAATCCACCGTCAAAGGAAGAGATCGAACGTGCGGAAACAATCTTAAAAACTGCAGAATATACAGGTTATAAGAACAAATAATACAGGAAAGGGAACAGGAGTTTTGATAAATTTCTGTTCTCTTCTTGATTGTTCAGATAAAATAATATATAATAGGGAATATTCTGTAAATGTATGGAATCGTAACTATAAACCCGTTTTGAAAGGATTTAAATTATGAATTTCTATATTCTGTTGTTTTCTGTTGTTATTATATTATGCGTTATCTGTAATAGGATCTCGAATAAACTTGGTGTTCCCGTATTATTAATCTTCATCGCACTCGGTATGTTTTTCGGATCGGATGGAGTGATAAAGATTCCGTTTGATAATTTTGTGCTTGCCGAAAATGTCTGTACCGCCGCACTGATCTTCATCATGTTCTACGGAGGATTTGGTACAAAATGGAAGGCGGCAAAGCCCGTCGCAGCGAAAGCGGTGCTTATGTCAACCGTAGGAGTTGTTATGACTGCATTTCTGGTGGGATTGTTCTGTCATTTTGTCATTGGTATTAATTTTCAGGAAAGTCTTCTGATCGGTGCATTGGTCGGTTCAACGGATGCAGCCTCTGTTTTTTCTATTCTGCGTTCCAAACGGCTTAATTTAAAATATCATACGGCTTCCCTTCTGGAGGTGGAAAGCGGAAGCAATGATCCCTGTGCATATATGCTGACCATGATTATGCTCAGTATCATCGGTGGGGACAGCATGACAGTGCCGCATCTTATTTACCTTGTGTTCGCCCAGATTGTATATGGAGCGGTAACCGGAGTGATTGCGGCGGTTGTCACGGGATTTATCATGAAAAAAGTATCCTTTGCCACACAGGGATTTGACACAATCTTTGTGTTTGCCATGGTGCTGCTTGCCTATGCAGTTCCGAGCGAAATCGGCGGAAATGGATATCTGAGTGTATACATATTTGGAATTATTCTCGGAAATATGGAACTGAACCATAAAAAACCGATGGTAAATTTCTTTGATGGTCTGACCGGACTGATGCAGATGCTGTTATTCTTTTTGCTGGGGCTGTTATCATTTCCGTCCGTACTTCCGCAGGTTTTACTGCCGGCAGTTGCCATCGCCCTGTTCCTTACACTCGTGGCAAGACCGCTTACGGTACTTGCTCTGCTCTCCCCGTTCGGCTGTCCGTTGAAGCAGCAGCTTCTGGTGGCACTGGCAGGACTGAGAGGAGCGGCATCCGTTGTATTTGCAATTATGACGGTCACACATCCGGCAAATATCGAAAATGATCTGTTTCATATAGTATTCTGTATTGTACTCTTTTCAATTCTCATACAGGGAATGTTCCTTCCAGTTATGGCAAAAAAACTGGATATGATAGATGAAAAAGAAGATGTATTAAAAACATTTACGGATTATACGGAAGAAGTGCCGGTGCAGTTTATTCAGTTTACCGTTACCCCGGATCACTCCTGGAATGGAAAGCAGGTAAAAGATATCATACTTCCGCCGGAAACACTTCTGGTCCAGATGCGGCAGGAAGAAGAAATCATTACGCCCGATGGAAATACCATGCTGCAGGCGGGAAATGTCCTGATATTAAGTGCAAAGGCAATGCAGGACGTGGAAGAAGTACATCTGACCGAGCTGACACTGGACAGAGGAAATGAGTGGATTGGAAAAATGGTTTCAGAGATTTGTCCCCGTCCGGGTAAACTGGTCATTATGATTCAGCGTGCAGAAGATATTATTATACCAAATGGAAAAACGATACTGGAAGAATCGGATGTACTTGTTATGAAAGAAACATGAGGAATGCTTGAATTTTACTTGCAAATGAGAATCATAAGAGATATAATAAAAAGAGAAGCAGAGATTAAATAAAAATGGACACAAGAGGAGGGTTTAGAATGTTAAAAAACTTGTCTAAGTTAAAAATTGAAAAGCGATTAAGTAAATCGTTTACATTAGTATCCTTGATTGCCAGTATAGCAGCAGTTATCGGATTGATTGCGTTGATTATCACAACAACACAGTATTCAAGTGCATTAAAGAATTATGGATTCACACAGGGTGATATTGGAAAGGCACTTGTTACTTTTGCCGATACCAGAGCGGCTACAAGAGGTATTATTGCTTATCAGCAGAAGGATCTTATTGACAGTACCAAAACTATTCATGATGCTAAGAAACAGAAGTTTCTTGATTACATGACAACTGTGGAGGAGACCATGACTTCTGACGAAGAGAAGGCAGCATACCAGGAAGCTGAAACACAGCTTGAGAAATACTGGACACTGGAAGATAAGGTCATCAAAGCAGGTGCTACGACGGATGCAGAGAGCAGTATTGAAGCTCAGAAGACGGAATCAGGTGATTTAAATGAGCTTTACGATGAAGTTTATGCACAGCTTGCAAAAATCATGGACCTTAAGGTAACGGAAGGTGATGCACTCAGTCAGATGCTTACTATATTGAGTGTAATTATGATTGGACTTATGGCAATTGTTATCATAGGAGCATCTGTTGTCGCAAAGACTCTTGGAGCAAAGATTGCAAAGACTATTGCAGAACCTCTGACAAAACTTGCAGACAGGTTTACCTTATTTACACAGGGCGATTTTACTTCTCCATATCCGGAAACAGAGACGCAGGATGAAGTTTCCAACATGGTAGCAGGAGCCAGGAAGATGAGCGAAGATATTGGCCTTATATTAAACGATGCTACTTATCTTATGAATGAAATGGCAAATGGTAATTATGCTGTTCGTACAGAACACACAGAAAGATATGTTGGTGAATTCAGTAAGTTAATTGAGGCAATAAGAGGAATGAACCGTCAGGTGGATTCTACCATCCGTCATATTGAAGAAGCAGCAGAACAGGTATCAGCAGGTTCCGGAAACCTTGCAGATGCGGCACAGGCACTGGCAGAAGGTGCAACGGATCAGGCAGCAGCTGTAGAAGAACTTCAGGCAACATTTGCAAATATTACAGAGGGTGTACATGTTACGGCAAAGCATGTGGAGGATTCCTATCAGCAGGCACAGAAATATGCAGACGTTGCTGATAACAGCCATAATGAAATGAACAGCATGATTTCAGCCATGACAAAGATCAGCGATACATCCAAGAAGATTGAAAGCATTATTTCTGAAATTGAAGATATTGCAAGCCAGACAAATCTGTTATCATTAAATGCAGCGATTGAGGCAGCAAGAGCAGGAGAAGCAGGAAAAGGATTTGCGGTCGTTGCAGAACAGATTCGAAAACTGGCAGAGCAGAGTGCACAGTCAGCAGTTGACACCAGAGAATTAATTGAGAGTTCTATTAATGAAGTAGAAGAAGGAAACAGAATTGCAGACAACGCGGCTGCATCCCTGGAAGAGGTAGTAGCAGGTATTAAGAATATTGCAGAGGCCTCCAAACAGTTAAGTGAAATTTCTGAGAGACAGGCAGAGGCTATGACCCAGGCAGAATCCGGAATCAACCAGATTTCAGAAGTTGTACAGTCTAATTCCGCAACCGCAGAAGAAACATCGGCTACAAGTGAGGAATTATCTGCCCAGGCAACTACGTTAAGCGATTTGATCGGATATTTTGTACTTGCAGAAAAATAGAGTTGGTTTTGATTAATTAAGAGAAGATAAGGAGAATAGTTATGTTTAGTCAGTTATTTGGGAGATACTTGGTCGACCAGGAAGTAATAACAGATGACGAATTAAGAGGGATGATACAGAAGCAGGGTGATGAGAGATTAAAACTCGGAACAATCGCAGTTGCCCAGGGCCTCATGACAGAACAGCAGGTTGCTGAGGTAAATCATCTTCAGGTACAGATGGATAAGCGTTTTGGAGATATTGCAGTAGAACGCGGATATTTATCCGGAAGTGATGTAGGAAATTTGTTATCTAAACAGGGAAATATCTGTATGAAGTTTTTACAGATTCTTTCTGAACAGAAGAAGATTTCACTGGAAGATTGTAACCGGCTGGTATCTCAATTCCAGAAATATTATGGATTTTCAGATGATGAACTGGAAGCCTTGAAGCAGAATGATTTTGACGAGATAGCACCTGCATTTGTATATGCATCAAAACCTTATGTTACAGAGTTATCCGCTTTGGTTATGAGAAATCTGGTTCGTTTTGTTACGGATAATTTTTACATTGGAAAAGTGAAACATGTGGATCGCTTTTTCTATAAAAGTATGGTAGCACAGAAACTGGTCGGGGATCATAATATCATACTGGGATTTGCAGCCGATGAGGACGAAGCCGGCATAAGAGAGCTGGCAGAGGGTTTTGCACAGATTTCTCTGGACGATGATGAGAATGAGATGTACGATGCGATTGGTGAATTTGCGAACATCTGTAACGGATTGCTTGCAACCGATCTCAGTGCAAGAAATATCAGTGTGGATATGGAACCGCCGGTTACGTATCTGAATCAGGCTACAGAAGGCAGCGGATATGTGATTCCGTTCTATATTAATGATAAAGAGTTAAAATTATTTATCGCAGTAGACAGTCAGATCCGTCTTGGCGAAGAAGTACATATGTTGGAACTTGAAGTGCGTGAAGGTACGGTGGATCGTGGACATGGCAATGGTTCTGTTGTCATTGTGGACGATTCGGTACTGATTCGTAAGATGCTTCGTAGTATTGTGGAAGAGATGGGTTATATCGTAGTCGGTGAAGCTGGAAATGGTGCAGATGCTGTAGAACTGTACAAGAAATGCCAGCCGGATGTCCTGACACTCGATATTACCATGCCGGTTATGGATGGTATCGAAGCATTGAAACAGATCATGGACAGCGATGAAGACGCGAAAGTTGTTATGATTACTGCCGCAGGGCAGCAGTCCAAGGTAATCCAGGCACTGAAGTTAGGTGCGGCAAAATTTGTCATGAAGCCGTTTGACAAAGAAGAGGTGCGCAAGACACTGGAAGAAATGATGAACTAGAATGAAAAAAATATTAATCATAGAAGATGATAAGGATTTGCAGGAAGAACTTTCCTGTCTGCTCGAAAGAAATGGTTATGAGACGGAATGTGTAACAGATTTTGGAAATACATGGAAATCTATGCGGGAAACAGATGCCGATTTGATTTTGCTGGATCTGACACTTCCAGATACGGATGGACAGACACTGTTAAGGAGATTCCGCAAGGAGTCTTTATTGCCGGTTATCATAATGACCAGTAAAAATACAGAGATGGATGAAGTATTATGTATGACATATGGTGCGGATGATTTCATTGCAAAGCCTTATAATCCTATGATTCTGCTTTTGCATATGGAAGCAGTGTTCCGCAGAGCCAGCCGGGAAAATGAAACTATATTGCAATATAAAGAATTACAGCTGGATCTGGATCGGGGCAGTATGCAGGCTGGTTCCGGTAAAACAGATTTGACCAAAAATGAAAGCAGGATACTGGCATATCTAATCCGGAATCAGGGGAAGATTGTCAGCAGGGATGAATTGATCCGCTATCTCTGGGAATCTGATGAATTTGTTGATGATAATACACTTACCGTTAATATCACGCGTATCCGGAAAAAACTGGAAGAGTGCGGTATGGAAGAGGTAATAAAAACAAAAAGAGGGCAGGGATATATTCTGGGATGACAGGGAAAACTTTTTTAAAAGAAAAACGGATAAGTATATGCAGTTTTATTGTATTTATTCTGGCAGTTATTTTTCTTGGACTGTTATTCCAGGCATTATATGCCTATATCGTTATTGTCGTTTTTCTTGCCTGTACCGGTTTTCTGCTCAGTCTTGGAATGGAATATTACCGCAAGAAAGCATTTTATCAGGATTTGGAAGCGAAGCTGCAGCAGCTTGATAAAAAATATCTGATTGCGGAGATGATGGAATGCCCGGAGTTTCCGGAAGGAAAAATCCTTTATGAAACATTGTATGAAACCGATAAATCCATGAATGAACGGATAAATGAGATGGAAGATAACGTCCGTGAGTTCAAAGAGTATATCGAGATGTGGATTCATCAGATCAAACTGCCTATCGCAGGACTTACGCTGATGAATTATAATAAAAATTATGATGAAGAGAAGCAGCGGGTACAGCTGCACCGGCTGAATCATTATGTGGAACAGATTCTGTTTTTTGCCAGGGCGGATGCACCGCAGAAGGATTATCTGCTAAAGAAAACAAGACTGGAAGATATTGTGAATAAAGCAGTTGTGGAAAATAAAGACCTGCTGATTGACAATAAATTCCAGATAAGGAAGCAGGGGCTGGATGCTGAGGTATATACGGATTCCAAATGGATGATATTTATGCTGGGACAGGTAATTCATAACAGCATAAAATATAAGAGGGAACAGCCGTATCTTCTGTTTCAGGCAGAGCAGGATGATGCAGTGGTACGTCTTACGGTGGAAGACCACGGAGTCGGGATTCCGGAGTCGGATATTGGACGCATCTTTGACAAGACCTTTACCGGTGAAAACGGAAGAAAGCATGATTATGCAACCGGTATGGGATTGTTTATCTGTAAAAAGCTATGCAATAAAATGGGACATAAAATCTATGCAGAATCAGAACTGGGCGAATACACCAGAATCTGCTTTGAATTCGGCAAAAATCCTTATTATGATACCAGAATACAAAAGTAAAAATTCAGGCTTACAAAACTGTAAGGTTTTGTAAGCTTTTTCTATGGAAGAAAACTGGCAGATACAGTATCATCTTATTAGAAATTGAAAAGAAATTGTATCAGAAAGGAAAGAGATTATGGATACTGTATTAAGAATTGAAAATATTGAAAAATATTATGGAAACAAATCGAATCTGACGAAAGCCTTGGATCGCATCTCGCTGGAAGTAGAAAAAGGAGAATTTGTCGGTATCATGGGAGCGAGTGGTTCTGGAAAAACAACCCTGTTAAACTGTATTGCAACCATAGACCGGGTAACTTCCGGACATATCTATGTCGGCGGCGAGGACATTACAAAATTAAAAGGCAATGCACTGAATAGATTCCGCCGTGAGCAGCTGGGTTTTATTTTTCAGGATTTTAATCTGCTTGACACACTGACCGCATATGAAAATATTGCACTGGCACTGTCGATTCAGAATGTAAAGGCAGAAGATATCTCGGAACGTGTCATGAGCATGGCTGGTCATTTGGGGATTGTTGAGGTAATGAATAAATATCCGTATCAGATGAGCGGCGGCCAGAAACAGCGTGTGGCAAGTGCAAGGGCATTGATTACAAATCCGAAGCTGGTTCTTGCGGATGAACCGACAGGAGCATTGGATTCAAAAGCAGCAAGGCATCTTCTGGAAAGTCTGAAGGACATGAATGAGAGTGCAAAGGCTACGATTCTGATGGTTACACATGATGCATTTACGGCGAGTTATGCGTCAAGAGTAGTATTTATCAAGGATGGCCAGATTTTCAATGAAATCCGAAGAGGTCAGGATGACAGAAAGACATTTTTTAACAAGATTATTGATGTAGTAACGATGTTGGGAGGGGATTTGAATGATGCTCTTTAAATTATCCATACAGAATCTGCACAAGAGTCTGAAAGACTATACGATTTATTTTGCAACCCTGATTATCGGTGTCGCTATTTTCTATGTATTCAACAGCATGGAGAAGCAGACCATTATGATGAAAACATCATCTGCAACATACGGTGTGATTAAACTCATGAACAGCACCATGGCGGCAATCAGCGTATTTGTGGCATTTGTCCTCGGCTGTCTGATTGTATATGCCAGCAATTTCCTCATGAAGAGGAGAAAAAAGGAATTCGGAATCTATATGCTGCTCGGCATGGAAAAGGGCAGAATAGCACGGATCATCATGATGGAAACCATTATTATCGGTCTGGTTTCCCTGGCACTGGGTCTGACGGTGGGGATCATTGCTTCACAGGGAATGAGTATTCTGGTCGCAAAGCTTTTTGAAGCCGATATGACAAAATATCAGTTTGTTGTGTCATACAGTGCAATTGGAAAAACCGTCATCTACTTCGTGATTATGTATCTTGTGGTTCTTGTGCTGGACACATTCGTGGTTGGTAAGGCAAAACTAATCGACCTGCTCCATGCGGCGAAAAAGACCGAGAAAAATACCGCTAAGAATCCGGTAGTATGTGTCGTTGTATTTCTTATTGCAGCCGTTCTTCTTGGAACAGCATATTATCAGGTAACTGCAGGTATGAAGGATATCACGACAGAAAAACAGATAGTCATCCAGATTGGAAAAGGAGTCATAGGAACGTTTCTTGTATTCTGGTCAGTTTCCGGACTGTTATTCAGTATTGTGTCAAAGAATAAGAAATTCTATTACAGGGGATTAAACAGTTTTACCATCCGGGAACTCGGGGGAAGAATTAATACAACGGTATTTTCGGGAAGTATTATCTGTCTGATGCTGTTTATCACAATCTGTGTACTTTCCAGCGCGACAACCATGAGAAAAACGATTAATGATAATCTGAAAGAAATGACACCGGTCGATCTGAATCTGATTATGTATATGTATGATAAATATTATGATTACACGGATGTCAGCTCTGTTTTAAATGAACTCGGAGTCGATACCGGAAGGTTTAAGGATATACAGGAGATAACAGCATATACCGCAAAGGACGGTGGTTTTACCATGGGGAAAACCATGGGCATGGCACTGGATAAGATGGCACTGGATTCCCAGATACGGGATTATTATGAGAATTATACAGAATCTCTGATTAAGGTCAGCGATTATAATAAGATGGCAGAATTATATGGTCTGAAAACCTATTCACTGGAAGACGATGAATATATGATAGTTGCAAACTTTGGTACCATGGTAGATATGAGAAATGCCGGTCTGAAGGAAAATGTGACACTGGATATCGGCGGAAAAGAATATCATGCGAAATATCAGGAGTGCCAGAGTGGTTTTCTTTATAATGCATCCAATAACGTGGAATTTGGATTTTTTCTGGTTCCAGATGATGTGAATCTGGAGGATTATAAACCGATGACTTCCTATTATGCGGCAAATTATGCTTCGGATAGTGCCAGCAGTTATATCGAAAGTGATTCGTTTAAAAAAATGATTCATGCACAGGATGAACGCTGGGGGCCGATATCCATTTACAGTCGCCAGAGCATCAGGGAAAGCAGTATTGGACTGACTGCCATGATTATTTTTATCGGAATCTATCTCGGCATTATCTTTATGATTGCCAGTGCAGCCATTCTGGCATTAAAAGAATTGTCCGAGGCAGCGGATAACAAAGAAAAATATGCAGTCCTGCGCCGAATCGGTGTGGATGAGAAACAGATGTACCATTCCCTGTTTGTCCAGAGTCTGGTATTCTTCGGAATGCCTCTGGTGCTTGCGTGTATTCATTCCATTTTTGGAATCCAGACCTGCAACATGATTCTGGAACAGCTTGGAAATACCGGACTGTTGTATTCCATCCTGGTAACGGCAGGAATGATACTGCTGGTATATGGAATGTACTTTATCATTACTTATTCCTGCAGTAAGAAGATTATCAAAGACAGAAGGAATTAACCACGGATGTCTGGAAAATAAAAATGGGCTGTTGCTCTGACAGTTGAAGCTGTTGCGGCAACACCCATTTTTGTGTAATTATAATGCCAGGGTAAAAGAAAAATCCCTGGCATCATAGTTAGAAAGAAAAATTATATGAAAAAAGCGGGTGATGGGAATCGAACCCACGTATCTAGCTTGGAAGGCTAGTGTTCTACCATTGAACTACACCCGCGAACAAGATATAATATAGCATACATTTTGAAAAAATGCAAGAGAAATTTAAAAAAATATTGAAAAAAATTTTTCTATGAATTATGCTATGGTAGAATGATGCCCATGACGTCACAGGTAATTGCGAAACACTTAAATTTTTGTAAATGCATATGCAAATGAAACATTACACAAAGGCACGCTCTCGCTACATTCGGCTGGTAGCGGTACTAAGATGCTAAAATACAGCATCTAAGTGCCGACCGCCTCATAGTACCTTCTTAGTAATTGTTCAATTTGCATATACAAAAAGATAAATTATGGAGTTTCACAATTACCTGCCATAGCATCATAGTAAAGAGAGAAAGTGAGTAAAAAATGAGCAGACTACTGATTATAGAAGATGATGTGAATATCAATGAAATGCTGCAGGAAGCATTCGGCAAGAAGGGGTATGAAGTGGTGAGTGCCTACTCCGGAACGGAAGGGATTCTGAGGATTGAAAAGGAAACGTATCAGATGGTGATTCTGGATCTGATGCTTCCGGGAATGGACGGTCAGCAGGTATTGAAAAATATCCGTGAGAAGAGCAATGTTCCGGTGATTGTGCTGTCGGCGAAGGATGAGCTCGATACAAAAGTTGATCTGCTGATGTCGGGTGCAAGCGATTATATGACGAAGCCATTTGAATTAAAGGAACTGGAAGCACGGGTTCTGGTACAGTTAAGAAATGCGGCCGGAAAAAATGAAGTTTTTCTGGAATACCGGGACCTGAGAATTGACCGGGAGGGGAAGAAAGTTATTCTGTGTGGGAAACCATTGTCCCTTACGGCACAGGAATACCGGATTCTGGAACTACTGTTAAAACATCCGCAGAAAGTATTTACGAAAAATGAGATCTACGAATATGCATGGGAAGAGTATTACATGGGCGAAGATAAGACGATCAATGTGCATATCAGCAATATCCGCCAGAAAATGAAGAAAATCACACAGGAAGAATACATTGAAACCGTGTGGGGGATGGGCTTTAAATTAGCTGAATAAAATCTTTACCCTTTCTTAAACTTTTCTTGGAGCTTTCTTTGCGGACAGAAGGTAGAATAAAGACAGTGAAAGAAAGAGAGGAAGAAAGCTATGGAATATGCAGTGGAAACAAATTGTCTTACGAAAAAGTTTCATCATCATGTAGCGGTCAGTCAGATAAATATGCATGTGAAACGCGGAGAAATCTACGGATTTATCGGCAGAAACGGAGCAGGAAAAACGACCTGCATGAAAATGCTCTGCGGACTGTCCACGCAGACGGACGGGGAGATTCGGCTGTTTGGAAAACAGGGAGCAGAAACAAAAGCATATATGGAGCGGATTGGAAATCTGATTGAAAATCCCGGTTTATATCCGAATATGACGGGATATGAGAATCTGAAATGCAAGTGCATTGCAATGGGAATCTATAAAAAAGGTTATATCGAAGAAATTTTAAAACAGGTCGGTCTGGAAAATGACAGGAAAAAGAAGGTAAAGAATTATTCACTCGGAATGAAACAGCGTCTTGGAATCGGCATGGCACTTGTGGGAGAGCCGGATCTGCTGATTCTTGACGAGCCGATTAACGGGCTTGATCCACAGGGAATTGCAGAAATCAGGGATACTTTAAAGCGGCTGAATCAGAAAAAAGGAATCACGATTCTGATTTCGAGTCATATTCTGGAGGAATTGTATAAAGTAGCCGATACGTTTGGCATTATTAATCAGGGCGAGCTGATTCTGGAACTTTCCAAAGAAGAACTGGAAAAAAGGTGCAGCGATTACATCGAGATACAGACGGAAGATGCCCAGAAGGTCTGTACTGTACTGGAAACACTGGGAATCCACGAATACAAGGTGACGGAAAATCATGTGATACATATCTATGAGGCACTGGAAAAAGCGGCATGGCTGAATACGGAGCTGGTAAAACAGGGCTGTGTGCTGGATGGATTCCGTGTGGCACTGGAAAAACTGGAAAATTATTTTCTGGAGCTGACAGGAGGGGCAAAAAATGTTTAATTTAATCAGAATGAATCTTTATCGTATTTTTCATACAAGAAGTACTTATATTATGCTGGCGGTTATCATGGCATTTGCCGGATTTTCCGCATATATGATGAGAGAAGATATAAAAATGCTGGAGGAGGAAATTACGGCGGAGGGCGGCCAGATAAATGAGGCACAGACAGATGAAATTGTGCCGGAAAGTGATGATGCATCTACACCATTGACTATCATGGTGGAGACACCATATCATGAAGATGGAACAAAGCCTGCATTTACCGAGTATCTCTGTGCGGATCTGCGCAGCGGACTGATTTTAATTATTCTTGCGATCTTTCCGGTTCTGTTTGTAAACAGTGAGGAAAAATCAGGGTTTGTCAAGAATATTGCAGGGCAGACAAAAAGGCGGGAATGGATCTATCTGTCAAAAACAGCAGGAATCATGATTTTTCATCTTATGGCAATGGCGGCATATACGATTATCCATATTGCGACATTTCCTATTCTGCATCCGGGAGAACCGTTTGGGGTGTCCATGTTCGGGCAGACAGCACGTTATATGGGAGTATTATGGCTTCTGAGTGTGGCATTTTCCAGTGGAATGGCACTGCTTACCACTCTGTTAAAAAGTACGGCAGTTTCTATCACGGTCGGAATACTTGCGGTACTCGGTGTGGGAGATATTATCTCCGGATTTTTCACACATATATATAAAATCAAAATATCAGAGTATCTGCTGATATCAAACTATAAGGCACTGCTTTATAACAGTGCGGCGGATAAATTCTGGCATGCACTTGTGGTTGCACTGGCATTTCTGATTGGATACAATATTATTGGAAGTGTAGTTGTACGAAAAAGGGATGTAGTATAAAACGAAGAAAGATGGAACAATAGCGGGTATGGAGGGATTGTTTCCAAAACAGGATTGTGTTATACTGACCTTATGAATGAACAGGGAGATGGCAGGATGATCTGGATTTTGGGAATTTTATTGATAATAATAAGTATACAGTTTGCGAGATACAGGCGGCAGATTAAGGATATCTGCCGTCAGATGTCGTTTCTTGAGGAAGAGCAGAGCAATAAGCTGGTAACGATTCAGTATGCTACAAAGGAGTTTGAAGATCTGGCCGGGCATATTAATGTGTTAAATGAGAAGTGCCGGAAGCAGGTGTGGGAATACCGGCAGAAGGACGGACGCTTAAAAGAAGCGATTGCGAATCTGTCCCATGATATCCGGACTCCGCTGACTTCGCTCAGCGGTTATTTTGATTTATTGTGTGATTGTGAAGAGGAACAGGATGAGGAACGGTATCAGCAGATTATCAGGGAGAGAATCCGGACACTGGAAACCATGCTTGAGGAGCTGTTTACTTACACAAAATTGCAGAATGATGCTTATGTGCTGGAATTGCAAAAAGAAAATATCACAAAAATTGTCTGTGATAATATCCTTTCTTTTTATCAGGAAATTAAGAAAAGAAAGATAGAACCGGATATCCGGGTGGAAGAGGATAATGTCTGGATCTGGGGAAATCAGACGGCAGCAGCAAGAATTATCCAGAATATTATCCGGAATGCCCTGCTGCATGGCAGTGGAGGACTTGAAATCCGGGCAGGCAGGGAGAATCGTATTTATTCTTTTGAATGTTCCAATACGGTGGAAAATCCGGAAGAAATCGATGTGGAACAGGTGTTTACAAGGTTTTATAAGAGTGACAGTGCAAGGCAGGCGGTATCCACGGGGCTGGGACTTGCCATTACAAAAGAGCTGGCGGAACGGATGGGCGGCACGATCTGTGCCCGGCTGGAAGGAAATTGTTTCTATATAAGAGTAGAATTTGAGATAATGGAATAAGAAAGTTAGCCTTGTAGTCGGACAGACTTTGGGATATAATAGGAATAGTTTTGGAAAAAAGAGGAGAATGTATTATGAATATTATTATTGCCGGATGTGGAAAAGTAGGATGTACACTGGCAGAACAACTGAATGCGGAAGGTCATGAGGTATCAGTTATAGATAATGATGCACAGGCATTGCAAAATGCATCATCAAGGTTTGATGTTATGGGAGTGGAAGGAAACTGTACCAGTTACCGTGTTCAGACAGAAGCGGGAATCGATGATGCGGATCTGATGATTGCCGTGACAGATAAGGATGAGTTAAATATGCTTGCCTGCCTGATTGCGAAGAAAGCAGGTGACTGTCATACGATCGCAAGGGTAAGAAGTCCGGAATATTACGAAGAAATTAATTACATCAGGGAAGAACTTGGTCTGTCCATGTCCATTAATCCGGAGCTGGCAGCGGCATCCGAAATTGCAAGACTCATTCAGGTGCCGTCCGCACTAGAGGTTGATACCTTTGCAAAAGGAAGAGTCAGCCTGATCAAAATCCAGATTCCGCAGGGATCCGTACTGGACAATATGGCGATTTGCAATATGGCAGAAAAAATCAGCCAGAAGGTGCTGATCTGTATCGTGGAAAGAGAGAAAGAAGTTGTTATCCCGGGAGGAAATTTTGTGCTGAAAGCAGGGGATTATATCTCTGTAACAGTAGCCATTCCGGAGATAAATCATTTCCTTAACCGGATTGGAATTAAAACGAAGCCGATTCATAATGTCATGATTGCAGGTGGCGGGACAATCTCCTATTATCTGGCGAAATTACTTTTGGCAGCACATATAAATGTAAAAATCGTGGAACATAATCTGGAGCGCTGTAATGAATTAAGCGATCTGCTTCCTCACGCCATGATTATTCATGGAGATGTGACGGAAAGAGAGATTCTGATGGAGGAAAATATCGAAGATGCGGATGCGGTAGTGGCACTGACAAATTCGGATGAGGAGAATGTGTTGCTTTCCCTGTTTGTGAATAAATTATCAAAGGCAAAACGAATCGTAAAGATAACAAGAGAATCTTTTATGGAAGTCATCGATGAGATGCCGGTTGGAAATATTGTATCGCCGAAGAATATTACGGCAGAATACATTATCCGTTATGTCCGTTCCAGACAGAATTCATATGACAGCAGTAATGTTGAAACACTGTACCGGCTGGTAGGCGGAAAGGCAGAAGCCCTTGAATTCGTTGTGGGAAGTAATGCGAAGGCAGCCAATAAAGAGATCTGCGAATTAAATATCAGGGACAATACCCTGATCTGCAGCATTTACCGTAATGGAAAAGTGATACGTCCGACAGGAAAGGATAAGATTCTTCCAAAAGACAGTGTAATGGTAGTTACGACAAAAAAAGGTCTGAATGGAATTGATGATATAGTAAAGTAAAAGAAAGAAGCAGAAGAAATGAATTATGCAATTATCATATATGTACTTGGATACATTTTCAATTTCTCGGCAGGATTTATGCTGCTGCCGGGTATCGTGGCGATTATTTACCGTGAGCAGGAAGGCTGGTGGTTTTTATTATCTGCCCTGATTATCGGCATCATAGGACTTCTCTTAACGCGTAAAAAACCGGAAAACAAGAACTTTTATGCAAGGGAAGGAATGGTCGTGGTAGCACTGGGCTGGGTTGGCATCAGTATATTAGGTGCGGTTCCATATGTTGCAACGGGAAGCATTCCAAATGTAGTAAATGCATTGTTTGAATCCGTGTCAGGTTTTTCGACAACGGGAGCAAGTATTCTGGCGGATGTGGAATCACTGCCTCATTGTGTCCTGTTCTGGCGATGTTTTACCAACTGGATTGGCGGCATGGGGATTCTGGTATTTATCATGGCGGTACTGCCTTATCTCGGAGCAAATAATATGTACCTGATGCGTGCGGAAAGTACCGGACCTGCGGTGGGCAAGCTTGTTCCAAAGATTCAGAAAACAGCCTTCTGGTTATATTCTATGTATATCGGACTTACAGTTTTGCAGATGATTCTGTTCCTGATTGGAAAAATGCCGGTATTTGATGCCGTGTGCGACAGTCTTGCAACGGCAGGAACCGGTGGTTTTGCGGTGCGCAATGACAGTATAGCAGGTTACAGCACATACATCCAGGTAGTAACCACCATATTTATGTTCCTGTTTGGAATTAATTTTAAATTCTATTTTCTGATTATCAGCAGAAAAATCAGAGAAGCATTCCGGATGGAAGAAGTACGCTGGTATTTTATTATCTATGCGGTTATTACCATCTTAATCACACTGGATCTGACACATATGGCGGGAGGACTTCTTGCGAATCTGAAGGATTCTTCCTTCCAGGTAGCAACCATTATGACAACCACCGGATTTGCAACGGCAGATTTTAATAACTGGCCGGCCTTTTCCCAGACAATACTGGTACTGCTCATGTTTGTGGGTGCGTGTGCCGGCAGTACGAGCGGTGGTATGAAAGTATCCAGATTCATTATTTATGCAAAATCCATCCGGAAAGAACTGGAATACCAGCTTCATCCGAGAAGTATACGGAAAATAAAGTCGGATGGAAAAACCATGGAACATGAGGTTCTGCGTTCGACAAAGGCATATCTGATTATGGTGCTTGCACTGTTGATTGTATCTGTATTAATCATCAGTCTGGACGGATTTGATTTGGTAACGAATTTTACGGCGGTAACTTCCTGTATGAACGATATCGGCCCCGGACTGTCCATGGTCGGACCGACCGGGAATTATGCGGCATTTTCCCCGCTGTCTAAGGTGGTGCTGATGTTTGATATGCTGGCAGGAAGACTGGAAATGATACCAATGCTGTTATTATTTACACCGGCAACATGGAGAAAACAATAGTGAAAATGATAAAGAATTTTACGAGGGAAAAATATGAAACAGTGATGTGTATTGTGGCAGGAATGACAGGCGTCGTTCTGCCGCTGAAGCTTGTGACTGCATTATGCTTTCAGTATTGGAACGAACTGATCTGGGTGCAGCTTCTGCAGCTTTGCGGGATTGCCTGCCTGCTGTGTATGATATTATATCTTGCACATGTATATATGGAAGCACCAAAGGCATTTACATATAAAATAAAAAATTATCTGTACAGGCATAAATGGCTGATTTTCTTTGGATTATTTATTGTCTGGATGTTTCTTTCATTTTTGGCAAATAAGCGGTACAGTGATTATCAGGGACTTTCGGCGGCATTGTATGGCATACCGTCAAGAAATGAAGGAATTCTGTTAAGAACACTGGAATTTGTCATGGCAGCAGGTCTGCTGGCTGTTTCCGATGGAAGGAAAAAGAGACGGGTATTAAATCTTCTGCTTGCGGCATCTCTTCTGCTGGCTGTTCCTGTGCTGGCACAGAGCAATGACGGGCTGGCAGATATACTGGGACTGTCCGGAAATGAAGCATTCCGGTATATGGCAGAAGAGGGCAGATATGCCAGTGTATTGAATTATTTCAATCATTACGGATATTATCTGTGTACCATGATTGTGTTATCCGGCAGCATGCTCATGCTGGCGGAAACAGCCGGCGGCGTGTGCTTTTCTCTTTTTGTTTATGTGATAAATATTATCACACTGAATATTAACAATACATTTGGCGGCTGGCTGGCGGCAGGAATTTCACTGATCGTTCTTCTGTTTATCATGACAGGACGTTTTCATGGATACAAAAGCAGGCAGGCAATCTATCCGTATTTTAAATTATTTGCGGCAGTGATTCTGTTCTTCTTAATCAGCGGAGCAATGGAAAAAAACGGGGAAGGTATGTTCAGCCAGACCAGGGAGTTCTTCTTTGACCTGGGAGAGGTAGCCAGGGACAGCGAGAGCGATGAAGCAAAGGCAGCAGGTACAGGACGATGGAAATTATGGGTGGAATGTGCCGGATTTATTATGGAAAAGCCGGTATTCGGATGGTGCGAGGATGGAATTGCCGATCGTTATTCCGAAGCCGGATTTGTGCAGGACAGACCGGCAAATGAATATCTGGAATATGCGGCATTCTACGGAATCCCAGGAGCAGCCTTCTATCTTGCAGCGGTTTTTTGGATTGCGGCAGACCGCCTGTGCAAGGTCAGGAAGCTTACACCGGAGACGCTTATCTGTGCGGCGGCGGCAATGGGATATCTTATATCTGCCTGTTTTGGAAATACCACCAATTATGTAACCATGCATTTTTTTGTATTGCTGGGATTTGCAATGGGGGATTCATGAAAACTTTTCTCCTTGACAAATAGCTCTGAGTACATAAGAAGGCAAGAAAGGCTCAAACTCCATAAAACCTTTTAATATGCATCTGGTAAGAAAAAGAGTCCAGAATGACGGAAGTTATAAGTACATTTTCAAATGATAAGACGAAGGCAGAGATTCCGATCATTGCCATGACAGCAAATGCCTTTGCAGAAGACAGAAAAAGGGCATATGATGCCGGCATGAATGGACACATTGCAAAACCGATTGATATTGAGAAGATAGAACAGGTCATTCATCGATTATTGCATATATAGAAAAATAAAAAATAGAAGCAGGAATGGTATGGGAATGAAAGGAAAACGAATGATTGCAGGCATTCTGCTTGTAGGAATTATATTGGTCACTCTGGCAGGGTGTAAGAACACAGATGACAGTGAAAAAGAAACAGAAAAACCAGTCATCACGTTGGGGAGCGACAGCTATCCGCCATACAATTATCTGAATGAGGATGGTGTACCGACGGGAATCGATGTAGAACTGGCTACAGAAGCTTTCAACAGAATGGGATATCAGGTGGAGGTTGTCCAGATCAACTGGGAGAAGAAAAAAGAACTGGTGGAAAGTGGAGAAATTGACTGTATCATGGGCTGTTTTTCCATGGAAGGGCGTCTGGATGATTACCGATGGGCGGGACCATATATAGTAAGCCGTCAGGTGGTTGCTGTAAATGAGAATAGTGATATCT
>ULWV01057438.1_pt1 | contig 22013 bp, 14 predicted proteins | sample 1960651 | NCBI WGS metagenome assembly ULWV01 (sample SAMEA4835820, study PRJEB28245) | human gut metagenome | biome: gut microbiome; material: fecal sample | place: Denmark | collected 2008
TTATATAATTTTTATAATATATTAGTGTTCCCATCCATCAAATTGTTTATTTTCATTTTCATAAGCAGTAAATCCAGTATCTGGCATAGTTTTTCTAGTATCATTATGAAGAACTTCTTGATTTAAAAAAGCAGTATAAACATTTCTCATAAATTGAACCATTTTATTAACATCTGTGCCAGCATTATCAATATTTTCTAAATAATAATCAACACAATTACTCATAGATTTTTTAAAAGCAAAATATGCATCAGCACTTTTAAACAAATTTCTTTTAAAATCATTTTTTCTAGAATTGGCTTCTTCTTTTAAAGCTCTAACATAACGTATAACGGTTTTCACATCAGAATTTGGAATATATTCATTATCATCCATTGAGTAATAAGAAGCTTCTAAATTACTATTAGGATCTTTAACATCAACTCTAGAATTTACTTTATTAACAACAGAAGCTAATTCTGGCTTAATAGCTTTTGACATACTTTGAGGGTATAAACATAAATAATTTCCACCACTTTGACTTATTAAATAAACATTCCCTTTTTTAAAATCAAAAGCAGTATTTGTATAATTCAAAAATTTATTAATTTCTTCAATAAAAATTTGATTAGATTTATCTAACCTATAATCACTAAAACTATGACCATAAGCAGTATTAGACACCTTTAATCCAGCAAAAGAAATATAAGTTGCAGAATATTTTTCATCGGTATTACAAAGTTGTTGTGCCAATGAAAGCCTAAAAGAATGCTTATTCAATAATCCAGTATTATCTCTTGTTAATTGTTCAAGTAAACTTTCAGAATTTTGAATAAGATTTTTAATAGTTTCATCTGAAAGATTATTTAAATCAAAAATTGATTTTTCCCCAGTTACTAAAGAATGTATTAAATTAGCATTATCAACATCTAAAGGGTTATTATTTTTAGTACTAACAACAGCATTATCGTAATCTGGTAAATTTGGATAATTTTCTTTTAATAATTCTTCTAGATTTTTAGGAATTTTACCATTTAATTTATCATTTAATAAACATAAAAATGAATTTGTTACAAAATCAGAAGAATCAACTATTTGTTGAGCTTTAAACTCAAAATTTTTAGAAGGTCTAAAATTTTTTAAAAATTCATATATAGATATATTTATAAATTCATTTAAATTTTTCCAAGAGTTTTTATCATTTGAAGATGCAGGCTTTGGAACCTGCAAATCAAGAAAATCATCAGCTAAAATATCAGCAGGAGAAATAGACTCCTTACGAGCAGCCTTTATATTAGTTACTTCATTATCAGTAATATTAATTAGGTGATCAATATCTCCATGTGTAGAATCAGATGAAGCAAGTTCTATTGATAAACCACTTATAGTAACTGCATTTTTTTGTAAATTTGTATTTATTTGACTAATGTATTTATCAGCTGTTTCTTTATCAGAATTAGGTAATACAATATAAATTTCATCTCCACCAGCTCTAACAATTAAAGAATTAGCAGGAAGACTCTTCTTTATAATTCTCATTGAAATTTCTAATACTCTATTTCCAAAATCGTGTCCATGCACATCATTTATAACACCAAGTTTATTGAAATCACCAAAAATAAAAGCATATGTATCTTCAGAATTTTCAAGAGTTACTTTTTCCACTTCTCTAAAATATGCTTTTGTATAAATGTCTTTGTATTCCGGAGAAGAAAAAGTTTTTATCCTTCTTAAAAGAATATTTAATTTTGATGTTAATTCATCTCTTGATTCCACCGTATTCACCTCCTGCACACTAAGCTAAGTGTAACATACAAGTAAGAAAAAAACAAGGATTTTTTTAAATATTATATGAAACAAGTATTTAAAATTACAAAACTAAATTAATTTTTAGTATAAAATAGATTTTAAAGATAGTTATATGTTATAATAAAAGTGTAATTTTTATGAATAAAAAATAATATATAAAAGGTTGAGAGTAATATGGAAGAACAAAGACTTATAATAAAAAATCAAAATTCATTTGAATTAAAAGATATATTTGAATGTGGGCAATGTTTTAGATGGATTGAACAAGAAGATGGAAGTTACATAGGTGTTATAAAAAATGGAGTAATACAAGTAAAAAAAGAAAACAAAGTTATTTCATTTACAGGAATGTGTGATGGAAATCTTAAAAAAATTGTAGAAGAATATTTTGATTTAAATAGAGATTATGAAAAAATAAAAAAACAATTAGAAAATATAGACGAATACTTAAAGACAAGTATTGAATATGGAAATGGAATAAGAATATTAAATCAAGATTTGTGGGAAACAATAATATCATTCATAATATCAGCAAACAACAACATTCCAAGAATCAAAGGAATAATAGAAAGAATATCACAAAAATATGGAAATGAAATAGAATGGAATGGAAAAAAATATTATACATTTCCAAGTTGTGAACAACTAAAAGATGTAACTGTTCAAGAGTATAGAAGTCTAGGTTTAGGATTTAGAGATATAAGATTATATGAAACAACACAAATGATATTAAACAAGGAAGTAGATTTAGAAAAATTAAGAGAAAATCCAAACACTCAAGAGGTAAGAAACGAACTATTAAAACTTTCTGGAGTTGGACCAAAAGTTGCAGACTGCATATTACTATTTTCGGATTTGAAAAGATTTGATGTTTTTCCAGTTGATGTATGGGTTAGAAGGGTTATGAATGATTTGTACATTAAGGAAAGCGATGAAAGCAAAGTTAGCAAAGCAAAAATAGAAAAATTGGCAGAAGAAAAATTCGGGGATTTGAAAGGTCTTGCACAACAATATTTATTTTATTGGAGAAGAGAAAATTAACGAAAAAATCGGGATTGGGGGACGGGTCTTCAATCCCGAAAAAATAAAAACGGGATTGAAGACTCGTCCCACAATCCCGATTTTTTAGAAATGGAGATAAAATGAGTTTACGAATAATTTATGGAAAATCAGGTAGCGGAAAAAGCGAATACTGCTTTAATGAAATAGCAAAACTAGTAAAAACAGAAAAGAAAATATATATAATAACACCAGAGCAATTCTCATTTACGGCAGAAAAAAAATTAATGGATGCAATTGATACAAAAGCAGTTATAAATGCAGAAGTGCTAACAATTTCTAGAATGGCACACAGAGTATTGCGAGAATTAGGTGGAAACACAAAAACACAATTAACCAAATGTGGTAAGTCAATGCTTATTTATTCAATATTAAATGAAAATAAAAGCAATCTAAAATTTTTAAGTAAATCAGATGAAAATATTGATTTATCAATGACTGCAATTACTGAGTTTAAAAAGCATGGCGTTTTACCAGAAGCTTTACAACAAGAAATTGATAAGACAAATGACCAATACTTAAAAACAAAATTAAATGATATGTTTTTAATTTACAGCAATTTTGAACAAAAGTTGCAAGGTGAATATATTGAAGACACAGACTTGCTAACAATATTAAGCAATATTATTGAAGATACAGACATTGTTAAAGATAGCCTTATTTATATAGACGAATTTTCTGGTTTTACATACCAAGAATATGAAGTGCTAAAAAAATTCATTAAACTTGCAAAACAAGTTACAATAACAGTATGTACAGATAGCCTAGAACCAAGCCTAAAACCAGATACAGATATATTTTATCCAAATAAAGTTACAGTTTCTAAAATAATGAATATGGTAAAAGAAGAAAATCTAAAGTTAGAAGAGCCTATACATCTAACTAATTTACCACGTTTTAAAACAGAAGAATTAAAATATTTAGAGAAAAATATTTTTAATAATAGAGCAAAAAAATATGATAAAAAAGTAGAAAATATCAAATTATTTTTGGCTAAAAATCAATACTCAGAAATTGAAAATGTTGCAAAACAAATAACCAAACTTGTAAGAGATAAAAAATTAAGATATAAAGATATTTCAGTTATTACAAGAAATATAGATACATATTCAAGTTTAATAAGAAGTATTTTTGCACAATATGATATTCCTGTGTTTATAGACGAAAAAAGGGATTTAAACCAAAACATAATAGTTCAATATTTACTTTCAATATTTGAAATTTTCAGTAACAATTTTTCAAAAGAAGCGGTTTTCAATTACTTAAAAATAGGATTTTCTAACATAGAAAATGACGATATTTTTAAATTAGAAAATTATTGTACAAAATGGGGAATAAAGCACAATAAGTGGAAAAACGATTTCACATATGGTGTAAATGACGATAACAAGGAAGAAATTGAGTATCTAAATAGATTAAGAAAACAGATAATAGATCCATTATTAAAATTAAAAAGCGATTTTGGAACTGTTAAAGAAACAACAAAAGCCATATATGAATTTATGCAAGAGCAACAAATAGAAGAAAAAATCAACACAAAAATAAATGAGTTGCAAGAGTTAGGACAAATTGATTTAGCAAATGAATATATTGCAAGTTATAAAATAATTTTAGACATATTTGACGAAATGGTTTTAATATTTGGAGATGAAAAATTAAGCATTGCAAAATATATGCAAATACTAAAAACAGGGTTAAAAAATAGTGAATTAGGAAAAATACCGGGAACACAAGACCAAGTAATTGTAGGTGATGTAGAAAGGTCAAGAAGTCATAAAGTAGATACTATTTTCATAATAGGACTAAATGATGGAAGTTTTCCAAGTATTAATAAAGCAGAAGGTTTTTTTCGGTGATAAAGACAGAGAAATTTTAAAACAAGATGGAATTGAACTTGCAAATGGAACAATAGAAAATCTATATGAAGAAAACTTCAATATTTATAAAGCATTTACAACTGCAGAAAAACAATTATATTTATCATATGCATCATCAGAAACAGAAGGAAAATCATTAAGACCATCAATGATGGTAAATAAAATTAAAAAATTATTTCCAGAACTAAAAGAAGAAAGTGATGTAATCAACAAAAATTATGAAATAACAAACAAAAATATGACATATCAAGAACTTCTAGAAAACATATCAGAACTAAAAAACGGAAATAAAATAGATGATATTTGGTACACAATTTATGAATATTATAAAGAACAAAATGAATGGTATTCAAAGGTACAACAGGATTTGCAAGGAATTGATTACACAAACATTCCAAAGAATATCAACAAAGAAACAATAGAAAAATTATATGGAAACACATTAAATGCAAGTGTATCAAAATTAGAAAAATTTGCACAATGTCCATTTTCATATTATTTGCAATATGGCTTAAGACTAAAAGAAAAAGAAGAATTGAAAGTGCAAAATTTTGATACTGGTTCATTTATGCACGAAACAATAGACGAATTTTTCAAAAAAGTAAAAAATGAAAATATTAGTCTGCCAGAATTAGTAACAGATGAAGAAAAAATCCAAAAACTAGTAGATGTCGTTGTTGAAGAAAAACTAGACATGGGCAAAAAATATACATTTGTTGCAACACCAAAATACAAAGTCCTTGTAAAAAGATTAAAAAGAATAGTTGCAAAGGCATTAAAATATATAATTGAAGGACTTGTATATAGCGAGTTTGATATAGAAGGAACAGAAATTGAATTTGGTAAAAAAGGAAAATATAAACCAATTTTAATACAATTAGATGATGGACAAAAGGTTGAAATGATAGGAAAAATAGATAGAATAGATACAGCAAATTCAGAAGATGGAAAATACCTAAGAATTATAGATTACAAATCATCTGCAAAAAATATCGACTTAAATGAAGTATATGCAGGATTGCAAATTCAGTTATTAACATATATGGATGCAGTATGCAAAGAAGAAGATTTAATGCCTGCAGGAGTGCTATATTTCAGCTTATTAGAACAAATGATAAAAGCAGACAAAAAAATAACAGAAGAGCAAATTGAAGAAGAACTTAGAAAAAATTTCAAAATGAAAGGCTTGATATTAGCAGATGTAAAGGTAATAAAAATGCATGACAAAAATTTAGAATCAGGAACATCAAAATTAATACCAGCAACAATAACAAAATCAGGAGACATATCAGAAGGAAAGACAAGTGGTGTTAATAAAGAAGAATTTAAAATTTTGCAAAATTATATTTACAGAACTATAAAACAGATTGCAAAAGAAATTTTGACTGGAAACATTAATATAAAGCCATATAATAAAAAAGGTCAAAAGCCTTGTGATTATTGCTCGTATAAGGCTATTTGTGGTTTTGATACTAGACTTTGTGGAAATAGTTATAATTATATAGACAAAAAGTCAAAAGATGATATAATTAGAAAAATGAAGGAAAAATCAAAATAATTATAAAATTTATAAAAAATTTTTAATATGTAAAAGGAGAAAATATTTTGAAAGATTTGACTAATGAAAACATTGTAGACATAAACAAAGATGGGGTACAGTACTTACAATTTAAAAAATTACTAAAATATAAAGATATAATATCACATGCATATTCAATAGGAACAGACGTTAATTTTAGAACAGCAAGAGTAAATAAGCAACAGTTACCAGAGCAAGAATTCAAAAAGGCAATGAAAGATTATGAAAATTTATGTAATGCTATAAATCTAGATTACAAAAATGTAGTAAAAACAAATCAAGAACATACAGATAATATTGCAATTGCAAATAAGAAAATAAATCAAAATTTTCCAGATATAAATTTAGAAGAATATAGTAGAACAGATGGAATTATTACTCAAAAAGAAAATCTAGTATTATCAACTACAAATGCAGATTGTATATTATTGTTATTCTTTGACCCAGTAACAAGAACAATTGCAAATACACATTCTGGTTGGAAAGGAACCTTGCAAAGAATTTCAGTGAAAACAGTTCAAAAAATGGTGAATGAATTTGGATGCAACCCAAAAGACATTATATGTTGTATTTGTCCAAGTATTAGAAAATGTCATTTTGAAATTGACAAAGATGTTAAAGATTTGTTTGAAGAAAAGTTTAAAGATTTGAATATAAGTAAAAACACTGATATAATGGAAAAACAAAAAGATAAAGAAAAATGGAATATTGATACTGTTTTAATTAACAAGATTATATTGGAAAAGGCAGGATTAAAAACAGAGAACATCATTGATAGTGGATTGTGCAGTGTATGCAATAAAGATTTGATTCATTCTTTTAGAGTAGAAAAACAGGGATATGGACTAAATACAGCATTAATTTCATTATTAGACAAATAACAATAAATTTGGATAAACAATTGTTAATATTTAAGTTTTTCCGAAAAATATAAAACTTAAGAGAGGGAAATATGAAAACAGAAGAAATAAAAGAAACAACAGAAGAAAAACAAAAAATGAGAAAAATAAATATGAAATTATTCCCAATACACAAAATGCTATCATGGGACTTTCTATTTTATTATACAATAAATTTTTTATTTTTAACTCAAATAAAAAATATGAATGCATCAGATGTGGTATTAACAGATAGTTTTTATGCATTATTTGTTATAATTTTACAAATACCAATAAATATCATAGTAACATTTTTGGGTAAAAAGAAGAGCATAGTATTAGGAAATATAACGCTTGTAATATATATTACTATAATAATCTTTAGTAGAAATATATATGATTTAATTTTAGCAAGTTTTATACAGTCAATAGGATTCACACTTAAAGAGACAGTTCAGACATCACTATTAAAAGAATCTATACCACCATCAAAATATAAAAATCAAATATTTTCAAAAATAAATGCAAAAGGTGCGACAGGATACTATATACTAGCGACAAGTTCAAAAGTTATTGCTGGATACTTATTTGTTATAAATGGATATTTACCAATGATATGTTCATTAATAGTATTAATAATATCAACAATAATATCTATGGGATTTATAGAACCAAACAAAAAAACAAAAACTAATTTCAACAAAACAATGGAAATGAATGAAATTAAAGATATAAAGGCAGGGCTTAAATTTGTTTTGAGATCAGAAAGATTAAAAGCATTAATATTATCAGCAGCATTTATATGTACACTTTTAACCATATTAGGAAATTATGAAGTAAGTCTTTTAGAAAATATAAAATTATCAGCTGTAGTAATAGGTTATGCAGGTGCTATAAATAGCCTCGTAAGTGCAATAGCTTCAAAAAAAGAAGATAGATTTAATAAAATATTTAAAAATAAATCACTTACAGTATTATCATTGATATTGTCAATAAGTGCACTAGTTGCAGGAATGTGTGGAGCGTCAATAATAAAAGAAAATTTAGCAGGAATTATAATAATACTAAGCGCATATATGATACATGGATTTACAAATGGAATGTATTATACAATAATAGATAGATATTTAATGAACTTCACAAATAAAGAAATAGATACCCAAATAAATGCTGTATATAATCTATCTAGAAATGTTGTTAGAGTGTTATTTGGATTTTTAGCTTCATTTATATTAGGGGTTACAACATCAGCAAACGCACTAATAATAGTAGGAATAATATTTACAATAATATTTATTGTGATTGGACAATATATGAAAACAAGATTAGGTTTAAAACCAGAAGAGTATTCAAAAGAAGAAAAAAAATATGATGAATTAAAGGAAAAGGAGATAGTATGAGTTTACCAAAAGTATTACCACCAAAATTAAAAATAAGTGATACAATAGGTGTTGTAGCACCATCTAGCCCAATAATTGGAGACAATATAGACGAATTAAATAGAGCAAAAGAAATAGTAGAAAGAAGCGGATTTAAAGTAAAATATTCAAAAAATATATTTTCAAACACAAATGGATACAGCGCTACTGCAAGAGAAAAAGCAGAAGATATAAATGAAATGTTTGCGGACAAAGATGTGAAAATAATATGGTGTGCAAAAGGTGGAAACAATAGTAATAGTACATTTGAATATGTAGACTATGAATTAATAAAGAAAAATCCTAAAATAATATGTGGTTATAGTGATATAACATCAATTACAAACATGATAACAGAAAAAACAGGACTTGTAACATTTAGCGGAACAAATTTTAAAACAATAGCAACAGATGAAACAGACTTTAGTTACAAACAAGCATTAAGCAGATTTGTAGATGGTAGTTTAGAATTTGGACCAGAAAATGAAGAATATATAACAATTAAAAAAGGCAATGCAGAAGGTGAACTAATTGGTGGAAATCTTTCATTAACAAGAGGAATGACAGCAGGAGAATATTCATTAGATTTTACAGATAAAATCTTATTTCTAGAAGAACTTGGATTTGAAACAGACCCAGCATCAACAAGCAATAATCTATATTATATGAAACAAAATGGAGTGTTTGACCAAATAAAGGGATTATGGATTGGAAATTATGAACATGAAAGTGGAATATCACTTGAAAAAATAATAATGGACGTTTTAGATGGTGAATATAAATTTCCAATAATAAAATCAAATAATTTTGGACATATAGAAAGAAAAACAGTTATTCCAATAGGTACAAAAGCAAAAATAAATACAGAAGAAAAAATAAAAATAAAATTAGTAGAATGCCCTTGCGTGGACTGTTCTTAAAAAAACAAAAAAAGGATGTATATTAAGAGGTGTAGCAATGTTTGAAACATGGGAAGAACTAGAAAATTCAATAGTAAATTGTAATAAATGTAAATTGTGCAAAACAAGACAAAATATAGTATTTGGAGTAGGTAACAAAAATGCAGATATAATGTTTATTGGTGAAGGTCCAGGAGCAGACGAGGACAGGCTAGGAGAACCTTTTGTTGGTAGAGCTGGAAAACTTATGAACATGGCTCTTGGAATTTTAGGAATAAAAAGGGAAGAAGTGTATATTGCAAATGTTGTTAAATGTAGACCTCCTGCAAATAGAAATCCAGAAGATGATGAATCAAATGCTTGCTTAAATTATTTAAGAAATCAAGTTATGTTAGTAAAACCTAAAATCATAGTATTGTTAGGAAGTGTAGCTTTAAAAAATATTTTAGGAAAAGAGTATGGTATTACTGCTTCAAGGGGAAAATGGGTTGAAAAAAAGGGAATAATGTATATGCCAACTTGGCATCCTGCAGCACTTTTGAGAGATGAAACAAAAAAAGTTGATTTTATAAATGATTTGCAGTTAGTTATGAAAAGAATGAATAATTTAACAGAATAAAATGTTACTATATAATGGTTTTCTTATATAGCAAGCTACCATAAGCAAAACCATTATATAATAACAATAAAATTATAAAAGGTAGTCAGTTCCATTGACTACCTTAAAATTTTATAATAAAATAAATTAGAATTAAAACCAAAAAAGAAAGAAGAAAAAATATGGAAGAAATAAAGGAAAAAGTAAACTATTGCCTAAACTGCAAAATAAAACCATGTTCTGTAAAAGGATGTCCACTAGAAAACAATATTCCAGACTTTATAAGAGCAGTAAAAGAAGAAAATTATAAACAAGCATATGAAATATTGTCAAAAACAACAGTATTGCCAGGAATATGTGGAAAAATATGCCCACATATGAAACAATGTCAAGGAAGTTGTATAAGGGGAATAAAAGGAGAACCAGTAAATATTGGTGATATAGAAAATTTTATATTTGAGAAAGCAGAAGAAGAAGAAAATTATAGTTTAAAAGATGCAATAAGATCAAACCAAGATAAAATTAACGAAAAAGAAAATATAAGATTGTCAAACAAAAAAGTAGCAATAATAGGTGGAGGACCGGCAGGACTAACATGTGCAGCATTTTTGGCAAAAGATGGAGTAAATGTGACTATATATGAAAAATATGAATATCTAGGCGGATTGCTAATGCATGGAATACCAGAATTTAGACTACCCAAAACAAGAGTACAAGAAACAGTGAATAGGATTTTAGAATTAGGAATAGAAGTTAAATACAATCAAGAACTAGGAAAAAATTTAAAATTAGATGAGTTAGAAAAGAAATATGATGCAATATTTATAAGTATAGGAGCAAATAAATCAGCAAAAATGGGAGTAAAAGGTGAAAAACTAGAAGGTGTATATGGTGGAAATGAATTACTTGAATACAATATTCACCCAGATTATACAGGAAAAATAGTATCTGTAATTGGAGGCGGAAATGTTGCAATGGACTGCTCTAGAACAATAAAAAGATTAGGAGCAAAAGAAGTAAATGTAATATATAGAAGAGCAGAAGAACAGATGCCAGCAGAAAAAAAAGAAATGGCAGATGCTAAAGAAGAAGGTATAAACTTCTTGTTTCAAAATAATATTGTTGAAATAAAAGGAGAAAATAAAGTAGAAAAATTAGAACTTATAAAAACTAAATTAGTTCAAAAAGAAGGGGAAACAAGACTGATTCCTGTAAACATTGAAAAAAGTAACTATGAAATTAAAACAGATTATGTTGTGATGGCATTAGGTAGCAATGTTTCAGATGAAGTTTTAGATTTAGGATTAACACTAGATAAATGGGGAAATGTAATGGTTAACCAGAAATTTCAAACTTCAAATTCTAAAATTTTTGCAGGTGGAGATTTAGCAGGATGTAAAGGAACAGTAGCATGGGCTGCGCGTTCAGGAAGAGATGCAGCAAAGTCTATAAAAGATTTTTTGATTTAATAATAAAAATACCATAAGGAAAAATTCTTATGGCTTTTTTTATTATAAAACTATTAATATTAACTTTTATTTTCATTTTTTAAACTATAACCAGATTGATTATATGATTTACTTGTAAATAGACTTCTAACATATCTAAAAAATGATAATATTTTAGAAGTTTTCTTTTTTACTAAGTACATAGAAGATGATTCAATATTATTTTCAAGTAAATTATATAAATCTTCTAAATCCATCATTTTATCAACATAATAATCATTGAAAAAAGTATATCCATCTGTAGAACCTAAATAATCTTTAAAATTATATAATTTTTTTCTATAGGCATCAATATTTTCTAAGCTTTTTATATTAAAAAATGCTTTATCAAAATAACTTAAAACAATAAGATTTTGAGTTTTTATAAAAGAATTTTCAATATTAGATTTTAAAGAATTTATTTTTTTAATCATATTATCAATTCTCTTATTTCTATTATCTATTTGAAGAATTTTATTATTTATTTTAATAATTTCTTCTTCAGACATCAGAATTTTATCAATATTATCTTGAATTGTCATAAAGTTTTTTAATCCTATAAGATTAATTAATGTATTTTTAAAATTATCATTACTGTTAATCGTGCTTTCAAATAAAAGATCTTCTCCAACAAGATATGCAAGTTGATTTACAAGACAACATTCTAAAGGATAATAAGAAGGACTATTTGTTTCAAATGTTATATTAAAATATTTAACATATTCCTTAGGAATAGAAAGCGTTTTTGATGCCATAAGTTGAACAGCAGCTTCATTTAATCCTAGTCCATATATTTTAAATTCAGTATAATCACAAAGTCCCATACGTAATAAATAATTTTTTTTATCTTTTATCTCTTGAAGATAATGTATACATTCATGTATAGCAAATTCTTCTAAATCATCACTAGCAATATGCTCATTAAAATAAATAGAAGAATTTTTATAAAAATAGTTAGCTTCAGCCATACCTTCAGGCATTCTAGCAATATACATATCCAATCTTGACAATTTAATAAATAAATCATTTTGATTAAGATTAAAATTTGAAAAAGTCTCACATAATCTAACAGATACATTTCTTGCTATAGAATTAACTCTTAAAGTATCTAACTTTTTTATTACTTCAATTCCATCTTTTTTCAAATCAGATTCTACACTCATAAGTTTCTCCTTAAAATTTTACTAACTATATTATACAATAAAACACAAAAAGGAATGTTACAGAAATGTTAAAAAAATATTAAATTTTTATTACAATCAAAAACTGTAATATTTAAAATAAAAAAATATTAAATTAAATTAGAGACTTTGTGAATAGGGATATTGAGTTATTTTTGTCTAATTTTGTCGAAAAGTTTTTATTGACATATTTTGATATAAGGTGTTATAATATTTTTACAAACAAAAACAAATAGGTGTAATTTTACATTTTGTAAAATTGATTATGTTTGAAATATTTTATGAAGGGAGGGAAAGAAGATGGAGAATAATGAAATAAAAGAAATGTTGTTAGATTTAAAAAAAGGCCAAGAAAAATTATTTGAAGGTCAAGAGGAAAGAGACAAAATATTATTTGATTTAAAAAAAGGTCAAGAAAAATTATTTGAAGGGCAAGAAGAACTATTTAAAGGTCAAAGTGATTTGTTTAAAGGTCAAGAAAAATTATTTAAAGAAATAGATAAATTAAATTTAACAGTAGCAAGAATTGAAGCAGATCATGGAGAAAAACTTGATATCTTATTAGATGTAGTCACAGGGCATACAGACCAACTTACTTCAGTAAATAAAAGAGTAGAAAAATGCGAAAAAAGATTAGACAACCATGATGATAAAATCTACGTTTTAAATTCAGTAGTTCATGCGTATTAATTTCAAAAAATACCCTATTGAACTTCAAAATTCAATAGGGTAAATAATATTTATATTCAAATATCAAATTAGTATATATCATAAGATTAGAATCTATTTTACAACAACATTATAAATTTTATTTTTAACATAAATTTCTTTAACAATAGTCTTACCGTCCAATTTAGAATCAATAGCATTATGAACTTTTTCTTTAACAGAAGATTCATCTTCATCAACAGAAATAGTAATAGTAGCTTTTAATTTTCCATTAAATTGAATAGGTAAAGTAATTTCATCATCAACAGTTTTAGCTTCATCATATTCTGGCCAAGAGTATGTAGAAATATCGGCCTCAAAGCCAGCAATTTTATTAAGCTCTTCTGTAATATGTGGTGCAAATGGGTTTAATAAAGTCAAAAATGTTTTAAATTCAGCTTTATTAATTTTACCAATTTTGTAGAATTCATTAACCATTGTCATAAATGTAGATACAGAAGTATTAAATTTCATATCTTCAATATCTTGAGAAACCTTTTTAATTGCTTTATGCATCATTTTTTCAGCTTCTGGTGAATATGAATCACCATCAACTAACATATTTTGCATATTCCAAACTCTGTCTAAGAATTTACCACATCCACGGATACTTTCCATAGACCATGCAGCAACCTGGTCAAATGGTCCCATAAACATTTCATAAACTCTGAAAGTATCAGCACCAAATTCATTTACTATATCATCTGGATTGATAACATTTCCTTTAGATTTAGACATTTTTTCACCATTTGTTCCTAAAATCATACCATGAGAAGTACGTTTTTGATAAGGTTCTTTTGTTGGAACAACACCAATATCATATAAGAATTTATGCCAAAATCTTGAATATAATAAATGTAAAGTTGTATGTTCCATACCACCATTATACCAATCAACAGGTGACCAATATTTTAAAGCTTCTTTTGATGCAAGTTCTTTATCATTATGTGGGTCCATATATCTTAAGAAATACCAAGAAGAACCAGCCCATTGAGGCATTGTATCTGTCTCTCTTTTTGCAGGTTTACCACAATGAGGACAAGTGGTATTAATCCATTCTGTTTGTTTTGCTAAAGGTGATTCACCATTTTCTCCTGGTGTAAATTCTTCAACTTCTGGCAATTTTAAAGGTAAGTCTTTTTCATCAAGTGGAACCCAACCACAATCTTCACAATAAACCATTGGAATAGGTTCACCCCAATATCTTTGACGAGAAAATACCCAGTCACGCAATTTGTAATTAACCTTTTTAGTACCAATATGATTATCTTCTAAATATTTTATTACTTTATTAATAGCATCTTGTTTATTCAAACCATTTAAGAATTCAGAATTAATATGGATTCCGTCTCCAACCATAGCACCCAAATTTTGAGAATATTCAAAAGTTTTCTTATGTAATGCATCAGTAATTTCATTCAATTCATTTCTTGAAACCCATTCAACATCAAAGTTTTCATCGTCATCTAAATTTTTCTCAACTTTATTTGAACTATTTAATTTAAATAAAAATCCTGTTGAATCAATATTGAAATATTTATCTTTATTATATGCATAATAGTGATGGTGAATCAAAGGCAATTCTTCTAACAAAGAGAAATCTGTATAACCAGTTTCTTCTGTTATTTCTCTAATGGCACAATCTAAAGCAGATTCATTTTCTTTTCTAGTTCCACCAATAAATAATCTACCACCATTTTTATGCCAATTTATAGTTAAAAACTTATCATTTTTTTCATCATACACAATTGCAACAATAGATTTTTTTGAAAATTCATTTTTATGTGGTCTACCTGTTTCTTCTTCTAAAACTTGAACAATTGGTAAATTGAATTTTTTAGCAAATTCATAATCACGAGTATCATGAGCAGGAACGGCCATTATTGCACCAGTACCATATGTAATTAAAACATAATCTGAAATCCAAATTGGAATTTCCTTATTTGTTAATGGATTTATAGCAGTGATTCCTTTAATTTCAACACCAGTTTTTTCTTTATTCAACTCAGAACGTTCAAATGCTGATTTTAAACTTGCTTGTTTTTGATATTCTTGAACTTCGTCCAAGTTTTCAATTTTATCTTCTAACTCTTTTAAAATAGGATGTTCTGGTGAGATAACCATATAAGTTGCCCCAAATAAAGTGTCAGGTCTTGTTGTGTAAACAGTTAAATTTTTATCCATATTAGCAATTTTGAAGTTTACTTCTGCACCTTCTGATCTACCAATCCAATTTTTTTGTTGAACCTTGATTTTTTCTAAGAAATCAACATCGTCTAAATCATCTATTAATTTTTGAGCATAATCAGTAATTTTTAGCATCCATTCAGATTTTTCTTTCTGAACAACAGGGCTTCCACATCTTTCACAAACACCATTGACAACTTCTTCATTTGCTAAACCAACTTTACAACCTGTACAGAAGTTGATAGGCATTGTTGTTTTATATGCTAAACCATGTTTATATAATTGAATGAAAATCCATTGTGTCCATTTATAATATTCAGGGTCTGTTGTATCAATTTTTCTAGACCAGTCAAAAGAAAATCCTAAAGATTTTAATTGTTCTGTAAAGTGTGCTATATTTTGAGCTGTTGTTATTTTAGGATGTACATTTGTCTTTATTGCATAGTTTTCAGCAGGTAAACCAAATGCATCAAATCCTATTGGAAATAAAACATTATATCCTTGTAATCTTCTTTTTCTAGCGATTATGTCTAATGCTGTATAACTACGTGGATGTCCAACATGTAGACCTTGTCCTGATGGATATGGGAACTCTATAAGACCATACCATTTTTTCATTGTATAATCATCTTTGGCATTGAATGTTCCTTCTTTATCCCATTTATCTTGCCATTTTTTTTCTATTTCTTTAAAATTGTAAGCCATATTTTTCTCCTTTCGTTTTTAAAAACGTTATATTTATTGATATTTGCTATTATATAACAAAAATGTTTAGGTTTCAAGGGATTTTAAACAAAACTCAAAATCAAATTTACAAATAAAATAGAATGTGATAAAATACCAAACAGGTGATAAAAATGAAAATAGATATAGAAAAAGCAAAACAAGAATTTAAAGAATATGTAAAAAATTACGACCCAGAAGACAAACAAGTAAAATTAAAAATTGAACATATAGAAAGAGTATCAGAATTAGCCAAAAATATGGCAAAAGAACTAAAATTAAGTGAAGAAGATATAGCACTTGCTGAAATAATAGGTTTATTACATGATATAGGAAGATTTGAACAAATTAGAATTTATCACACATTCAACGACAAGAAAAGTATAAATCATGGGGAGTTTGGAGCCAAAGTATTATTTGAAAATGACTTAATTAGAAAGTTTATAGAAACAGATGAATTTGACGAAATAATAAAACTAGCAATTGTAAATCACAACAGAGATAAAATAGAAGAAGGACTAACAGAAAGACAATTATTACACGCAAAATTAATAAGAGATGCAGATAAAACAGATATATTTTATTTACTAATAACAGGAGAAGAAAAAACATTATGGGAAACAGACAACATGAATGGTGAAATAGTAACAAATGAAATATACAGAGAATTTATAGAAGATAAAAATATAAAGTATAAAAACAGAGAAACAAGTGGAGATTTATTAGTAGCACATTTTGCGTACATATATGACTTATATTTTAAACCAACACGAAGAATATTTAAAGACAAGAAATATGTAGACCAATTATATAACAGATTTAACTTCACAAACAAAGATACAGCCGAAAAATTTAAAGTTATACATGAAAAAGCAAAACAATATATAGAAGAAAAAGGATGATAAAATGAGCAAAAAATTATTGATAACAGAAAAGCCATCAGTAGCAATGGAATTTGCAAAGGCATTGAAAATAACGGCTCCCAGAAAAAATGGATATATAGAAGCAGAAGAATGGATAATAACATGGTGTGTAGGACATTTAGTAACAATGAGTTATCCAGAAAAATATGACGAAAAACTAAAATTTTGGAGATTAGACACATTACCATTTATACCTAAAGAGTGGAAATATGAAGTAATATCAAATGTCCAAAATCAATTTAATATTGTACAAGGTTTAATGCAAAGAGAAGATGTAGAAGAAATCTACAATGCAGGAGACTCTGGACGAGAAGGAGAATATATTCAAAGGCTTGTTTTAATGATGGCACATCCAAATCCAAAGGCAAAAGTTAAAAGAGTTTGGATAGACTCACAAACAGAAGAAGAAATATTGAGAGGAATAAGAGAAGCAAAAGATTCTTCTGAATATGATAGTTTATCAGATAGTGCATATTTAAGAGCAAAAGAAGACTACCTAATAGGAATAAATTTTTCAAGGCTATTATCAATAACACAAGGAAGAACATTGGCAAATAAAATAAATGAAGAAAAGGCATCAATTTCAGTTGGACGTGTTATGACTTGTGTTTTGGGAATGATAGTTTCAAGAGAAAGAGAAATTAGGAACTTTGTTAAAACAAAGTATTACAAAATAGTAGGAGAATTTGGTGACGAAAATTCAGTATTTAAAGCAGAATGGAAAGTAAATGAAAAATCAAAATTATTTGAATCACCACTATTATATAATGAATCAGGATTTAAAAATGAACAAAAAGCAAAAGATTTTATTTTTTCATTACAAGGAAAAAAGGCAATAATAACAGAACTTAAAAAATCAAAACAAAAAGAAAATGCACCATTATTATTCAACTTAGCAGAAATTCAAAATGAATGTACAAAAAGGTTTAAAATAAAGCCAGAAGAAACACTAGATGTTATTCAAAATTTATATGAAAAGAAATTAGTTACATACCCAAGAACTGATGCAAGAGTGTTGTCGACAGCAGTTGCCAAAGAAATTTCTAAAAATTTAAATGGAATTGCCAAAGGCTTTAAAGACGAAGAAATACAAGGATTTGTAAAGAAAATGGTTGAAGAAAAATACCCAACAAATAATTTGGCAAAAACAAAATATGTAAATGACAGCAAAATAACAGACCATTATGCAATTATTCCAACAGGGCAAGGATATGAAAATTATGAAAAACTACCAGAATTACAAAAACAAATATATAAACTTATAGTAAAAAGATTTTTAGCAATTTTTTATCCACCAGCAGAATATAACAAAGTGCAAGTAACAGTTGATGTTGAAGGCGAAACATTTTACGCAAGTGGAAAAGTTTGTGTTAATAAAGGATATTTAGAAATTGCAAAATCAACAGGAAAAAATGCAACTGAAAAATCCACAGAAGATGCACAAAATGTGGAAAAAACAGAAGATACAAACTTAGAAATTTTGAAAAAATTAAAAAAAGAACAAGAAGTTTTAGTAAAAAATTATGAAATAAAAGAAGCTGAAACATCGCCACCATCAAGATATAATTCTGGTTCAATAATTCTTGCTATGGAAAATGCAGGAAAACTTATTGAAGATGAAGAACTTCGTGAACAAATAAAAGGTGCCGGAATCGGTACAAGTGCTACTCGTGGAGGAATTATTGAAAAATTAGAAAGAATTAAGTATATTGAAATCAATAAAAAGACTCAAATTATTACACCTACTAATAAAGGTGAAATTATTTATGATATTGTTAATTTTTCTATGCCAGATATGCTTAATCCAAAACTTACAGCTAGTTGGGAAAAGGGCTTAGACATGGTTGCAAAAAAAGAGATTGAACCACAGGTGTTTATGACAAAACTTGAAAATTATATTAATTCTAAATTTAATAAATTAGTTGTTAAAATGTAAAAAATCGAGATTGAATGGTATGGGTTCAATCCCGATTTTTATAAAAAGAAAGGAGAGAAAAGCAATAGTTGCTAATCTCTCCGCAAAAGACCATTATAGCATTGTTTTTTTTGCTTTAATTTGGGCATCAATCCTTTCATCAGGTGTCAACGTGGAGCCTTTGTAACCAGGTTCTGCAATTGCAAGGGTTGCCTGATAAGGTGTAGCAATTACAAAACCTATTTTTTTTCCGTTGCGGAATAAGTCTAAAAATAAATGTCCAGGTCTTTTTCTCACTGTTGTATACTCGTGCATACTGTCCTCTTTCTGCCTTCCTTAAATTTTTTAGGAAGGTCTTTTTGCATATTAATATAGTTTCTATATAAATAGTATACAACAATTTACATAAAAAGTCAAAAAAATACAATTTTTTAAGGGTAATGCTCAAAATAGTATTCATAGGTATTTTGAGCAGGGCCACTAATAAATTAAAAAAGTTTTTAAAATAAATGAATATGCAAAAATATTTTATTAAATAAAATGGCAGCAGATAAGGCATATATAATTATTTGGTACAAAATGTCGACATTTGCATATGAAAATATGACTTTAGATATTCATTTAGGAAAAGATAACAAAGTAGTAATGATGTCATTAACAATAAATAATTGAAATTTTAAAAAATCCTTTCAAAAAATTATTTAATGTGGTATAATAAAAAAACAAAAAAGGTTGAAAAAGAGCAAAACTCTTTTTCAACCAATTGTTGCATTCGGGAAGGAATGATATAAAAATGAACACCATAATAGGAGAACTAGGAAAATCGCAGAGATTCATAGATTTAAGCAACCAAATAGAAAAAGAAAAAAGTCCGATATCAATATCGGGCTTAACTAGCGTTGGAATGACAGAACTAGTATCTGCAATAAACGGATACAACAAAAAAACAATATTACTAGTAACATACAACGAAATACAAGCAAAAAAAATACTACAAAACTTAGAAACGTTTGATAAAGAAAAAGTAGTATTTTTCCAAAAAAAAGAAATAGTAACATATGACTATATAGCAGAAAGCAAAGACCTACCATATGAAAGAATAGAAACACTAAACAAAATAAAAGAAAAGAAAAATTTAATAGTGGTAACAACAATAGAAGCACTAATGCAAAAATTACCATCAAAAAAAGCACTATATAGAAATACATTAGAATTTAAGGTGGGAGACATCTATAACTTAGAAGATATCAAAAAAAGTTTAGTAAATATGGGATATTCAAGATGTGACTTAATAGAAGGAAGAGGACAATTCAGTGTTAGAGGTGGAATTGTTGATATTTCTGCAGATGATAAAACTGGTATAAGAATTGAACTATGGGGAGACGAAGTTGACTCAATTAGAAATTTCAGCATAAGTAGTCAAAGGTCAATATCAACACTAGAAAAGGCAAAAATATATCCAGCAAATGAATATGTTTTAGATGATAAAATAGAAAACATTTGTAAAAGAATTAGACAAAAGTTAACAGAAGGAAAGCAAGACGAAATAATAGATGAAGACTTGGAGCAAATAAAAGCAGGAAATTATATAAGCAAAATAGACAAATATTTTGACGAATTTTACGAGGAACAAGAAACATTAATTGACTATATGAGCAAAGAATGCTTAATTATGGTAGACGAAGTAAACAAAGTTGAACAAAGAGAAATGAATATCTTACAAGATATTGAAAACTTGAGTAAAAACTTAATAGAAAAAGAAAAAATAGTACCAGAAGCATTAACAAGCACAATGAGTGTTGATTTTGAAAGCCTAGAAAGCAAATATCACACAATATATTTAGAAAAACAAGATGCAGTAACTAAAAAACAAGCACAAAGATATCATTTTGAATATAGAGAAATTAACTATTACAAGAGTGAAATTGAAAATTTATTTGAAGATTTAAATAAATGGAACAAAGAGAAAAAAAGCATATATGTAATGGTTGAAAATAAAGAAAAATCAAAGAAACTAAAAGAACTTCTAGAAAAAGAAGACATACTATGCAAAATAGAAGAAAAATTAGACAAAACAATTATAGTAAAATCAACTGAAAATATTGTAACAATATCAGTTGGAAAAATAACAGAAGGATTTGAAAACTACGAAATAAATCAAGTTGTAATTTCAGCAGATGATTTAATTGATGGTGGAAAAAAGAAAAAAACATTTGCAAATCAAGCTTTTAAAGAAGGAGAAAAAGTAGTATTTGCAGACTTAAAAGTTGGTGACTATGTTGTGCACAAAAATTATGGTATAGGACTTTTCGTGGGTGTAAATACTATAACTGCAGACAAAACAACAAAAGACTATATCAAATTAAAATATAAAGATGATGCAATTTTATATGTACCAACAAGCCAATTAGATGCAATTAGAAAATATACAGGTGGAGATGCAATAAATCCACCAATGAACAGCCTAGGAAGCAAAGACTGGATAAAAACAAAAGAAAAAGTAAAGAAAAATTTAAGAGCGGTTGCAAGAGAATTAATAGAATTATATGCCAAAAGAGAAAAAGCAAAAGGATATGCCTTTGGACCAGATACACCTTGGCAACAACAATTTGAAGACCAATTCCCATATCAAGAAACAGATGACCAATTAAGATGTATAGAAGAAGTTAAAAAAGATATGGAAATCCAAAGGCCAATGGATAGACTTTTATGTGGTGATGTTGGATATGGAAAAACAGAAGTTGCTATAAGAGCAGCATTTAAAGCAGTAATGGACCATAAACAAGTAGCATA
>ULWV01073580.1_pt1 | contig 21890 bp, 18 predicted proteins | sample 1960651 | NCBI WGS metagenome assembly ULWV01 (sample SAMEA4835820, study PRJEB28245) | human gut metagenome | biome: gut microbiome; material: fecal sample | place: Denmark | collected 2008
CATATCCATAGATTTTATTTTCTTAATGTTTTTAATTCTTCCGGCTTTTTAGGCTGGTGATAGATGTATGCACATCTTGTGTTGGCTGCCACTACTGCAAGTGAGAAAGCCAAAGACGTAATGGTCTGAAAAATAAACTGGCAATTTCTAATTTTCTTCAAAGTCTTCACCCCTTTATAAAATTTTATGTATTTATAATAATTCAGCGTGAAGCATTTGAATTAGTGTTGATGAAATTACTGGTTTATATGTAATTTTTGCAGACATTATTTAGCATACATAAATACAGTTACTTTAAATATAGATTCTTTTTTCTCGATTTCTACCGTTCCATGATATTTTTCTACAGTATACCGAACTGATTCCAGTCCTATACCATGCTCTGCTTTATCCGATTTTGTTGTCAGATATCTATCATGATCATAATTAATAAATTTATCATTACATGCATTTTCTATGACAATTAGGATGCAGCCTTTATTATATTGGATCTGTGTCTTCATCCATTTTTCAGAATTCTCCACTTTTGATGCTGCCTCTATTGCATTGTCCAACAAATTTCCCAAGATAACACATAAGTCACCCCGTTCAAAAGGCAGCTCCGGTATAACTGATACCTCATACTCCGCCTTTATCTTATTCTGTATCGTCTCTGCATGTTTATAACTTAATAATGCATCTATACAGATATTTCCGCTATGTACAACTTCCTGACGGTATATCTGATTCTGATCCAGTAGCTCCTGTATCTTACTTTGTGCCAAATCATAGTCTTTTGCTTCTATATCAGTAAACAATGCCAATAAATACTGTTTCAGATCATGTCTTAACCTTGCAGTCTCCTGATAAGCCTGTTCTCTTGTATTAGCCTGCTGCTCACAGATCTTTAATTGTTGCTCGTATATTAACAGCCTTCTGTCATCCAGCATTTGCTTTCCCAGCCTGTTATACACATCGAAAATCATATAATTAACCCAAATCAATAAAACTGTTGACGTGAAAAAGAATACACTTCTATCGCTGCCAACAGTTATCATAAATGAATTATGGATTATAAATATTGTTACAACAGGAACTGTAAATAAACTCAGCCAGTATTTGAATGGCAGATTAGCCATATAATCCGCTTTTGTATATCTGCTCATTATAAGCAGTAGAATATACATAACAATCTTGGAAATAATAACTCCTACTATAAATCCATTCTCTTGTAGTGCAACTCCAGTCAATGTCAATGCATAATTTGTGGCTACCTCTACTAACATCCATACTACGTATAATGTTCCAGCCAGAAATACCGCAAGCTTGAACTCCACATCGTATGTCAATTTGCATATTAGAAAAGCCAACAGAATATTTATTATCAATATAGCCAACGGATGACTGGCATTGTATATCATGATTATTATTTGAAAAACGACATACAAAAGCCATACACCCCATCTTGCTTTATGTGGATTTCTTCTCTTCCAGCAAAATACCTGGAAATAAAGTCTTACTATTTCAGTTCCAAAGGCTACCATCAATATATTTATAATCTGATCATATATCATTGCTTATATTCTCCACCTATCTCTCCAGAAATAGCTTTCTCTGTATCTCCTTTTGACGTTTTTCGCTGATTGGAAGTTCATCTTTATTCTCCAGAATGACTGCATCATGCTGTACCGTGTTGATATACGTACTGTTTACCAGATAAGACTGATGAATCCGAATAAATGTACATGATTTGGATTCCAACTCCTTTTCAACCTTATCCAGTTGACCATAAAATGTATTGTTTTCTTGATTTCCATTTGTATGTATACATATTTTTCTATTGTTGCTTTCAAAATACATAATATCGTTAATATTTATCTTATGATGAATTTTCTTATAGGAATATGTATAATACTCATTTCTGTTTTCCAGTTTCTTATACGCACTCATAAAGTATTTTCTAAACAGATCCACATCATTGATTGGCTTTCTCAGGAACCGGAACGGTTCCGTTTCAATCATGGATTCACAGTATGTCTCATAATTGGAAATATAAATAATTAAAGACGATATTTCCATTTCTCTTAATTTCTTTGCAACATCCAAGCCCTTCATCAGAGGCATTTCAACATCTAAATAAATCAGGTCATATACTTCCCCACTCTCAACACTTTGCATAAAAGATTTTCCATCAAAGAAAATACGGCTTTGTACCTGTATATGTTGTTCTGTCTCAATCTGCCTAATATATTCTTCAATTTGAGAAGTTGTTGTCATGTCATCATCACATATTGCTATTTGTATCATTCGTATTGCTCCCTATCTATTGATATTTACATTATATAATACCTTTTTCCTATGTGAGACTCATATTCTTAAAAGGGCAGATACTAAGCAATATATTAATTTTTACATATAACTTCTTATTTTCAACTTCTTTAACTTTTTAATTATATATCGCATTATAATTACTTGCGTAAGCTTTATTCAGAAAGGCAAGCTATGGAAAATCTTTGTCGTGCATTATCAAATTATTTATTATCCCACAATTATATCAGTAAAGAGCAATACAACATATACAGCTATGGCATACAAATGATGTTTGAACATGGCTTGTCTATTCTGGTAAGCATTATCGTTATTGCACTCTTCAAGATGCCTCTTGAAGGATGTCTCTTCTTTGCCATATTCATTCCATTACGATCTTATCTTGGTGGTCTTCATCTTAAAACTTACAAATCATGTTTTCTTTTATCTCTTATGACGTTATTATGTATTCTTATACTTGTTAGATTATTTACCCCTGCTCCATGGATATCCTTTATAATACTTGCGCTGTCCCTTAGTATAATTCTTTTTCAGGTTTATAGAGACTATAAGCATGCTCCTGAAGACAGTTTTCCAAAGCAGGTATGTATTCTGCTTGGGCTCATTATTGTAATCAGTGGCATCATGTATTTTACAGATCATGCCTCTGCAATCTTTGTTATTTCATGTACTACAGCATTAATTACTATTTCAAAATTTGCAGAACACTTTTATACAATTATTGAATAAAATCTAACGATTACCACATATAAAATTTTCAGAAAGGAACATTATAAAATTATTATGCAAAAGTTAAATTTAGGCACTCGTGTAGAAATGTTTTCAATTTATTCTAACTTATCAACATTCAGAGATGAAGCCAGTGAAATTAAATCTGAAAATGAAGGTGTAGTGGTAAAGATAAAAGATACATATGGTTTTATATCAAATGCAAAGCATACCAATAAAAATGCTCTGTTCTTTTCAAAAAATAATGCATATGAGGGTATCAGTGTAGGTGACCGAGTATCATTTAAAATCTATTTAACACCCAAAGGAATTGGTGCTAAAAATATAACAAAATTAAAGAAAAATGACCTATAAAAGTTGATCTTTTAAGCGTAGCAGCTTTAATGACTGCTACGCTATTTTTATGTGGGTAGAGAGTAGATAGCCTGTATTCAACAAGACTCATCATATATAAATATCAAATCTATTTCATTACAATATCCGCATATTTATTAGCTGTTTTGTCCCACGAAAAACGTTCTACATTATGATATCCTTTAACAATAAGCTCCTGTTGCTTATTTGCATCATTCTGCAATTTCACCAATGCATCTGCTACCTCATCTGGTTCACACGGATCTACCAGTATGGCTGCATCCCCTACTACTTCCGGCAACGAACTCATTTTTGAACATACCACCGGTGTCCCGAGTTGCATCGCTTCTACAGGAGGAAAGCCAAATCCCTCTATCAAAGACAAAAAGAGGAATATCTTCGCTTCCGCGATCATTCTATGCATTTCTTCATTGGACTCAATATACTGATAACATTTTATGTTCTCCTTTGCCTGCGGTTCAAGTGCATATTGTTCTACATCTCCAATACCTATGATCCTAAGCTGTAACGGATGTTCACACTGTTTAAAATAAACCTCATAAGCCTCTATGATCCCCTTAGCATTCTTATGTGGCAATTTAGATGTCACAGCAATGATATAATTACTCTTATCTACACATTCGGGTAATTCAGTAATCTTATTATAACCATTATAAATTACGGAAATCTTGGACTTCGGCACCTTTACACGATTCAATATATCCTTGCAGGAAGCCTCCGAAATCGTGATCACTCTGTCACAGGACCGGATAGAAGCCTTTAACCTCCACATAATGTAGAAGTTTTCCAATCGATTAAAATACCCTTTATAGTGCTTATCATAGTAAAAAGGAATCATATCATGTACAACAATATATTCCTTTGTCATTTTTAATATAGGTGCATATCCACGTGGATGGATCATCTTATCAGCATGATATTTTCTGGCTGCAAATGAAACCTCAAATAATTCCCACCATATACACCTGAGTTTATTTAACGGATCATGCTCTATGCATACAAATTCTACCCCCGGTATATTGAATTCCTCTTCATTATAAGCGTTACCCAGAACTACAATTCTGCACTGTTTTATTTCACTGTCTTTGGTTCTTGCCTTCTCTTCTACAAGATTTCTTACCAGATTAAGAGCCAGATTATAAATACCAATGCTCTTACCTGCTCCACGCACTAATTTAAAACAATCTACTACTAATATCATTCTCTAGTCCTCATAATCGCATAATTTCACTACCCATATGCCATTTAATTTCTGAATTGACCCCTGGGCAGGATAATCCGGCATCTCCTTAAATTCCGTTGTCTGAGCTATTTTTTCTTTATCTTCCTCTGACAGATCCGCCATATCAAATCCAACATAATGGCGGATAAAGTTATCCCTTGCCCCTGATGTCATCAACCCATTTTCCAGGGCAACACCGGAAAGTTCACGCAATGACTCAGAATCCATAACATCAAATTCTACTACACTGGGATTTTCTTTATAATAGAAATTTCCCACGAAAGTAACATCATCGCCATTCTGATAGTCATCCTGTGCCTCTACACTTGCAATGATCCGGTTAAAATAATTATTTACCCTGCTTACTGCAATATCCATTCTTAAATAAGCTTTATTGGTGACCAGATAGTCCGCATAACAGCTTATAAACACTACCGCTGCTGTTACTATAACAAGACCATAACGGCTATATTCTGTCCACTTTTTCAATCCTATTCCACTGTTCTGCTCCCATTCTGCCATGCAGATATCTGCCATTGCAAGTACAAGCACATAAATTAATGTATATCCATAAAACATAAGCATAGAATAATCTACTTCCGGAGCCATAAAATAAATGAATGCGACTGCCAGTGGCATAAACCCACAAAGTATGATACACAATGTCAATTCCATCCATTTACGATAAAGCCGTTTCTTCCACACCAAATATGCAAACAATGCAACCGCCAGAATACATACCAGGATATTCATAGTCTGAGATGTCTTTGTAACAAATGCAAATGGCTTCCACAAAAAGTACTCAAGGAAACGTTTATAACATCTTCCGATTAATGTTGGAACCTGTGATATTTCAATCCGTCCCATATTTCCTACCCCACCATATGACTCATTATCCAGATTGGGATATATAACATGTGACAGAAGCATATATACAACGACTGCCCCAACCAGAATCCCTACACACAGGAAACCGCTCCTGATCACTTTATCTGCTTTTTTCCCTTTTATAAGATCCACTATCATGCCGGCAAGCATTAACCCGATTGCGATACTGATATAACTCTGATAAGTTCCCAACACACATATCAGCATAATTGTGGCAGGCATCCAGCCATATTTGTACCTTCGCAGTAAATATACTGCTGCACATGTCATCATAATCGCAATTCCTGATGTATGTGCCATAAACATAAAAGTCATTGTACTGACCACACTTGGAAATGTCACCATGACCGCCGGAACCAATATTGCCCCTGTAGTGCTCTTTACCTGTACAATCTCCAGAACAAAACACGCTGCAATTGCCAAAAACACAACGAAGAGGAATCCATGTACTGCCGGAATACTATATTTTCCTCCCAGTGGATGAATATACTTCAAAAACCATCTGCCCAGATAATCCCCGCTTCCGGGTGCTCCTATATTATTAAGATCATCCCAGTTCGGTAATTTATGTGTAAACATATAGAAATGTGTGAGCCACCCGATCAACAGACCGGATATCAGACATATCCTCGTATGTCTTGGCATTTTACGCTTCCATTTTTCCAAAATATCAAATTTCATTTACTTGTCCTCTTCTATGAATATAGCCTTTCGTCACCTGACTCCCTGTTTTCATTATACCACAGCAATGCAGCAAGCAGCGGAATCATGCACATTGTTGGCATCGCATACCGAATGCAGGTATTCACAGGTGAAATCATACACACTAGTAAATTGGTTACCGCAGGTATTGTCATAACCGCCATCTTATATTTTCTCCACACCACTGCATATATAAACGCAAATATAACACACCACGCATAGAAACCACAACGATACAGCATTCCAATACCCGGAGCATATTCCAGTTTACTGACCTGTTCCATCAGGAATCTGGCACGTGCCAATCCCTCTATCTGGCTTGCATCTGACATACTTCTGGTAAACATATATCTTTCTTCTTCATAGAACCCGAGTCCCTCTTTATATGTTCCCTCATCCGGATAATAATATCCATAGGAACATTCAAAGAATGCCTCCACATATGTTAATGGATGTTTCATAAACTGTTGAAACCATACTCTGAAGTAGTCCTTCTTTAAACTGGCAAAATAACTTCCTGTGGGATCATCTGTACTGCCTTCCTGTTTCCTCAGACAATTCTTTACCCAGTCTGCCAGATGCGGTTCGTATGCTTTCTGAAGTTCCTCATAATCAAACACCTTATCCAGCACTTCCCGTTCCTTGGGCGTAACATCTCCTGAATGCTCCTGTACATATTTTGCTGTCTGCTGAAACATAATGCAGTAGGTATCTACTTTATCTTCTAGACTGATCACCCCTGCTGCCGGATATACTACCTGATTCAATAATGCCGATATTCCCAATGCTACTATTACAATCGCCGTTGTACACCATTTTTTACCTTTTGGAGACATTAAAATGATAAAAGGCGCCATAAATAACAATACAAATACACCATTATTACGGATCTGCATCACAAGAACGGCATAAATTATCATTCCGAGCATATTTCTTTTCTTTGCAAAGAACTCATCTTTAAAATACAGGCACTTCGCTGCTTCTACCCCAAACAGCAGAGTAAACTGCCAGTACATGGAATCTTTGATCACCGTAACATCAAATATACTCCAGACCGTAAACAGTGCAAAATATAACAAAGTGCCCCAACGCATCCAGTATGGGCTTTTTAATTTATATAATAAAATACACAGTTGTGAAACAGCCCATGCCGATAAAGCTGTCTGAATCAACGGAATCATGAACATCCCCAGGTTCGCACATCCCCATTTCTGAGAATACCATGCGATTGCACCATAGAAAAAGCTGCACAATGGAGGATGATGATTGGTAAAAATCTCTATTCCATAGAAATTACTGATCTGAGCCCCCCCATCCCATGACATACTGCAAGGGAAAAAAGCTATCAAATACGGAAGTCTGCATAGAAAAACAAATATAAATACACTTATCATTATATGCTCATCAAATATCCACTCCGTTATCTTACCCGAAGCCTCATCGCTCTCTCTTCTAACAGCCCCGGTAAGCCACTGTGTACAAAAAGAAAGCAAAAAGTAAAAGAACCATAAATATCCCGGAAACATAATAACTGCCAAAAAAGGATATTTCAGATCTGCATGAGCATTCTGTGACTTTCCAATGATCATGCAGACAGAAAAAAGTAAAGCTGTTACTGCATTCCCAATTTGGGCTCTAATCGCTGCAGATACACAGAAATTATTCTCCTTCAACAGTACATTTCTGTATACTACAAATAATCCAATTACCGTCATGAAAGATACTATTGTATCCCCATTAAGCGCCATGGACAGATTACCCGTTGTTTCCACATCAGCCAATAACGCAACTGTCGAACAAATCGCCGCTATTAAACTAAATATTAGTATAGTTCTTCTTTTCCTCATATTGTATACTTCCTCTTTCAGATAAAATAGTTTCCTTTGTATTTATGGCTATCTATTCCCTAATTTAGATTTGATCCTTATATATATCTTTCCCAATCTGCTTCTTCGCCAGCTTAATTCAAACCGGCTTCCCACATTCATCCTGTGAGAGTCAATAATCTGCGGAAATGTACTTCTTTCCTCCACTTCCTTTTCATATGAATTCTGCATGCCAAACTGTGAAGGATCTCTAAATCTTTTTAAATGATACTTCTTTACCATCAAAGACCATACCGCCTGATCATGTCTGTGTACTACGAAATCCGGATAATTAGGTTTTCCCTGTGTATTTTCCTGTTCCGTAATAATTCTAGGATCCTGCGCATATTCCAGATCTTCTTTCAAAAATTTCTCCACAAAAGGAGACTTCTTTAATACCACATATCCACCTATAGACTGTGGAGTGTTGGCATATTCAGGTAAATCACATCCCATAAGGACAAATGCATCCCGCTTATTATATTTGCGCTCCAGCATCTCCTTTTCCAGAGAAAAAGTCATGATATCCATCTCTTCTTTCTCCATACAATCAATAAGATACTGAATCTTATTAATGTATATGGACCCTGCATCTGTATAGATCAGATAATCTCCATCCTGCAATTCCTTATATGCTTTGTTAAGGAAATACGGTTTCCACAAGTAGAAACCATTTCCTTTCTTTGCAGCCAGAATATCCTTATTCTTCTCTCTGAATTCTGCATCCATATCTTTCGGTGTATATCCAATTACTTTATCTGCTCCCCAACGAAGTGCTGTTTCCAAATTCCACTTCTGCGCTTTGGAAAAGCTTTCATCTGCATAATTAATTGCTAAAATCATAAACTCTTCACTGTTCCTATCATATAATCTCCACAAGGATAAAAATGCAGTACATCCTCATAGTTTTCATAAATTTCATACTCAAATGTATCATCAGACTTTAAGAAAACATATACGCAATCCTCTGATGTATTCTGCAACTGTTCTTCAGTAATATCCCTCTTGTCAATTCCCCGTGCGAAATAAAAATTTCCCATTGTCATGTCATTTTTCATTGCATAAACTGCAACCTGTATCACATCATCATGATCTACATTATGAGTGACCCATACAACATGCTTATACTCTCCAGAGGAAATAATATCATCCCATACGGTTCCTTCCAGCGGACTCTGGTAAACAACCTTCTCACTATAATTCTCATGTCTTTTGTACAGCTGTCCACTTAAATCAACAACCTGTACCATACATGCCAATATCAATACCACACAGGAGATTTCTTTTCGTTTCCATTTCATATTGCCTATGGAAGTAATTCCAAATATCATCAGAAAATAAACTACAGGCCATGCCATACGACCACAGGAGCCAAAAATCCCCCAGTATTTGTATATCGTACTGGAGTATGGTAACTGCAATAACAATTTATCATTCCAGGTAATTGTCGGTGAAGCAGCCAGGACAATCAATCCAATGCTCATTAAAACTGTCATTACCTGATAAACAGATGGCTTCCTTCTCCTGAATATATTTTTTATCAGCAGTACAATGCCACATGCACACAACAAAATAATTCCCATTCCTAAATAAGAGAATCCCTCATACTGCCCTTGTGTGTAAAACGGCCAATTCCACAAAGAAGTATTCTTTAAAAGAGTGGAATAACTCATAGGATTGAGAAATGCATTTAGGTTAAAGCTAAACAATCCCAGATTATTTGTTCCCGTGTCCGCTCCACTGCTGAATCCTCCCAATAAATAAATCGTCAGAAATAATCCCACAGAAAAGCTGATACCAGGATAGAAAAATCTAATGCGTATCTTTCTCTCTTTCCATATACTGCACAGAATATATCCCAAAAGAATTGCTCCACACATTGGTACAAAATACAGATGAATAGATCCGATCAGAATCCCAAGTATTCCCCACTGCATTACAGGCTTGAAAATATCCCTGTATTCTTTTTCATGTTTGGAATAAAAATAAATCGCCAATAAGATCAGCCAGTGCGCTGCCAAAGCAGTATGATAATACATACGGAAAACCATGATCGGCGATACAATAAAGAAAACGCTCCCTGTCAAAATTACTGCCTTGGAAGAACTACGTTCACCCAAAATCTTCGCTGCATAATATCCCTGTAAGACAAAGCATAACAATCCCCAAATGCCAAAATACTGAAATTGCTGGGGCAATATACTTCGGAACAATTTAAAAAAAACAGCAAATATTGGAATTGAATCTGTATATATAACTGAGGTCTTCAACGGATATGCCAACTGGTCTGTTAATCCCAAAGGGAAATACCAGTCTGAACGTCTGAAAAACTCCCATCCCAGATAATGCTGAGATGGGTCACCTCCCGTTAATAACCAATCCGTATATAGTGGATTTAATATTTTTACACCATAGATGAGCACAAATGCAATACCGCCTAATAATGCGGCTATTATGTTTATATTAATTTTTTTCACTGTTTTCTCCCTTTTATTTTTTTATGTCTGTATTGGGGGTGATTTTCTCGTATATATTCCCGCTTAAACGCTGCAAATCTGGATTCCTTTCTAAGTAATGCTTTTATTTTCTTTTTTGTATCTAAATACTTTCCATTTTTATGTGGCAATAAATGTTTTTCTTTTCTGGCTATCAGATTTTTTTCATTTTCAAGACAGCGCATCGCATCCATCGAGTTATCCGAATTTGTAATTGAACCCAAAAAAGTAGCTATCGAATTTAGCAAACTGGTTTTACCACTTCCATTTTTCCCAGTGATAATTAAATGTTTGGCCTCCTGGTCAGATAATTTAATTTCAATATTTTCCAAGTGACGTACTTTATTGATTTTAATGTTCGAAATAAAAATTTTCTCCATGTTACTCTCCATTCTGTCCATACGCTTATCTTTCTTATGTATTATACAATACATTAACACATTATGGTTACTATTATATCAAAAATTCAAGCAACTATTTTAATTCATTCAGGTATTCAACTACCACAATGTATCCTCCATCCCAATTGTATTTATAAAATTATTTTTATTATATCTATTTTCTATGATACAATAACTATCAGAAATACATACATCAGGAGTCCTTTATGATCAACAAATTAAAACCCATTCTAACTATTTTGATTATTCTCATATTGACCTGCTATATATCCACCTACTGGTTTCAATTCACATTAGTACAAGGGGAATCTATGTCTCCCACTCTTACACCCAATCATCTTGTTATCATTGACAAACATAACAAGACATTCCAGGATGGTGATATTATCGTTTTCTACTCATCAAACGTCCACTCTGTTTGTATCAAACGAATCATCGCCTGTCCAAATGAGTCCGTTCAAATAAAAAATGGACTTATCTATGTAAATAACATAGAAAGTCCATTTCAACAACCTGATACATACATCAGCTACTCTGGAACTGCCACAGACAAAATACAGATGAGTAATGGGCAGTACTTTGTCATAGGAGACAATTACGAACACAGCACAGACAGCCGATATTCTGAAATAGGTATAATATCCTATGATAATATTATTGGAAAAGTAGTTTTTCCATTTATTTCACAATAATGTCATCAGATTCTACTTCTTTATTCTTATTTTCATCTACGCCAAGTTTTTCATTGATCTTCTTCTTTGCTCTTCTGAAGTATATTCCTACTGCCGCACCAACTGCAATGACAATACCCGCGATTGCCTGAATTGCATAGGTTGCTACAGATGGATCAATATATGCTTTTGCATTTGCGCCGAATAAAAGCATACCACATACAGCTACATAAGCCATTCCAAAAATCTTCCATACGTTCTTCATAATTATTTCTCTCCTAACTTACTTATTCTTTTTTTCATCTATTTTCTTTTGAATTGCAGAAATCATATAATTGGCTCCAACTTCCGCACTTGTTCCCAGATTATACACATACTCCTGAACAAAATTTCCAATCTTGTCGTAATACTGCTCTTTTTGTGATAATAAATCCTGTACTTTTTCCTTCAATGTGCTAAGATCTTCCAGATTGACCGAACAGCCAATTTCTTCACGGAGCAGAATATTCAACGGAACTGTATCAATCTTCTGATATTCGGGATTCATAACTTTCATTGGTGTATTAATAAACAATACAGGCTTCTGCGTGGTATATGCATATTCATAAGCAATACCGGACCAGTCTGTAATCATCAGATCTGCTTCAAAAACAGTACTATTGGATGAAAAATCTGTCTGTATCTCAATATCAGGATTCTGTGCATATTTTGTCTTTAACTGCTCCATAAGCTCTGCTCTATGACGAACATGCTGTGGATGTGGTCTGACAGTGATCATATACCCCTGTCCTTTTAATTCATCCAGAATCTGTTCCAGACAACTATCTACTATATTTCCTTCCTGCCAGGATGGTGCGATCAGAATCTTCTTTCTGTCCGTACTCTCTGTCTTAGCCAGGTTCTGATAATCCGCTCTCATAGAATCTAATAATGAGTAGCCCCAGTTAATGAGTTTTTTCTTAGGCAATCCATAAGCAGCTTCTGTTTTCTCAATCTCTTCTCTTTGATGCTTGCCTACACAGAAAACTGTATCATAGTGATCCATAGATCCGGTTCGCATAGTCAGATTTAAACTATCCATTCCATGAGGTACATAGATATATTCAATATCCTTCCGCAAATAACTACGTTTGATGTGGAAGTTTTCCAGATCAGGCATTGTCATGACCACGACATCTGCCTCCAGCTTCATCATCAAAGTAATCAGACGTTTCTCTCCAATATAATATGGTTTCAATTTGTCATTAGTCTTTGCAATTTCAAAAACCTGATCATCAGGGTCACTTGTAATATAGTGTATGGTCAAATTAGTCTTTTCCAGTAAATATTCGATCATTCCCTGATAGTATTTATAGAAACCGCTTCCCTCGGAGTAAAATACCAGATGCTTATTTACGACAGAGAAAAATTTCTTGTAGTCCTGTCTTTCACGTTTCGATTCTGGATCATTGAATTTTCTCTTTTTAGTTCCGATCTGTCCAAGCTTTTCCAGTTCCTTTTTGCTCTTTTCCAAAGCCTCATAATCCACATAATTCTTCGGATTAATAGCCCAGTTGAGTAAATATAACTGCACTACAGCAAATAAATTACTTGCCACCCAATACAGTGCAACTCCAATGCTTACAAACCAGCCAAGATATAATGATAATCCGACTGAAAAGGCCATCATCCCATATTTATTCAATTTTGACTGTTCTGCCTGTAAAACATTGCTGGCATTTTGGGCTACGCACATGATCCATGCAGATAATCCCGCTATAATCGGAGACCAAATAAGGGATATGCCATCCTGACTAGGCACAAGACTCAGATCAATGCCCAGAAACATCATGGAAACACCATCTGTTGTCATACCACGTTTGATAACTTCAATTACTCCCATTAATAATAAAAGCTGGATCACTAACGGAATCATAGATGCCATCGGATGATATTTTTCACGCTTGTAGATCTTGGCCTGTTCTTCTGCAATCGTATCTTTATCCCCAAAATGCTTTGCCATCAAAAAGTTGATCTCAGGCTGCATTTTTACCATTTTAATAGAATTCTTCTGCACCCAGATAGAAACAGGTAACAAAATAATCTTACTGATCAATGTAAATAAAATAATTGCAATGCCATAATTATGACATATGGCATAGCAGCCATTCATAATCCATTCTAATGCTTGATATAAAACTTCCATGTCCTACCTCTATTTAAGTAAAAGTGCTTTTAATGCGGAAATCAGCATTTGATTATCCTCTTCATCCCTCACAGCGATTCTTACATACTGCTTTCCCTCAAAGCCTTTCTTGGTAGATAAATCCTTAATTAAAATATTATCTTCCAAGAGAATCGTTGTAAGCCCGGTTGATGTGTACTCCTTTGTAATCTCACAAAGTACATAATTAGCCTGCGATGGAATAACACGTAAAAAAGGAATCTCTGCCAAATCCTCAATAAACTTCTTTCTCGTCTGATAAAACCTTGTAAGACCTGCAGCATAAGCAGATTTGTATTTCTCATAAATCTGCATGTAAAATTCTGCAAAAGAATTAATATTCCAAATCGCTACATCTTTCTTCATTGTTGCAATAGCTTCTGCATCTCCTGAAGCCAGAATACCAAGACGAAGTCCAGGAACACCATAGGACTTGGAAATACTCTTTACCACATACAAATGAGGGTTACTGTTCAATAAAGACTGCTCCAATAACGTTGTATTTTCTTCCATATCTACAAAATCTACAAAAGATTCATCAATTACAAGTTTAATACTCCGTTGTTTTGCCCATGCAATCAGACGGATTACATCTGCCTTGGGAATATAATTACCGGATGGATTGTCAGGATTTACGATAAGTAAATTTTTTATATCCGTCTTATCATAAAATTCCATTAATTCATCAGCAGTATAGGTATAATCAGGATTTTGGCACACAAACGGCACCAGATCCTCTGCCTTTCTTCTATTTGCATATTCTTCAAAAGACGGATGAAGTACACCGATTTTACCGGTAAGTTTTTCCATCAGGCTCTTAATTAATTCTGCAGCACCATTACCAACAATGATCTGTGGCTCTTTTAAGCCAAAGTTCTTAGCAGCAATTAAAGAATTGATATGCATACCTGAGGGATACTGTGTAAGCAATGTCTGGAAGTTAGCCTGCATTTCATCGATCAGCTTCTTATTAGGGAAATACGGATTTACCAGATAGCAGAAATCAAGCATCTTCGGATAGCGCCAATAACCACCATATCTTTTTTGAAATTTATGTAATTTCTCTGTTCCCTCTGAAAAAATTGATTCTGCTATATCCAGATCCTGCACATCATCTATCTCATACCACTTCTCACCCTCAAGACGAACTGCCTTAATATGAGGATCATCCAGGAAAGTAATAACCTTCAATACCTGTTCATAGTATTCATTAGTTCCCATTGCCTTACAGTAAATCTCCAAAAACGGCACGTAATAAAGTTCTGAAAATTCCTTACTGAATTTATAGATATTTACAGTCTTATAATATTCATCAATTCGTTTAAAATCAAACTCTCTCTTAGATACAAACGCCTGAATGTTATCATCCTCATCAAGCGTTACAACAGTACCATCCATCCAACTTTCAAATTTATCGACCAGAACCAGGCTGGGATATGGATGATTTATCAGTTTCTGCAGAACTGCTTCCTCAAATACCAGATCTGACTCAAGAAGAATGGTATCTTCCTGAAGAAGATAATCCTTTGCAAGATATAATGAATATATATTATTTGTTTTGTTGTAGATTTCATTATTTACGTAAACAATAGGAGTCTTCAGGCCTAATGCATCAATATAATCCATCAGTTTCTGACCTTCGTAACCGACTACTACTACAACTCTGGATAAACCAAGCTTGTCCAAATGCCCCATCATACGATCGATCATGGCAACGCCATTTACCTTGACCATACATTTTGTTGCCTCACTTGTAAGATCCTTTAATCTCTTTCCCATTCCTGCTGCTAAAATAATTGCCTGCATAAGTACCCCCTGTTAAATTGCTCTCTTGCGTCAATGAATCGTATGAATTATATCACTTATATTCCAGAATAACAAGTTTATAAGTAATTCGTTTATTGAACTATGCTCCAACTATCTACATCCATAGCGTTTCCTTCAATTGCATATTTCGTATATGGTATATCTGGGTTCCTATAAAATTCAAAATATCTGACTTTATTGTCATTTTCATCTATTTGCTGAAGATTTTTTCCACCTATATTCAAAACCCCCGCCGAATCTGCAATACTGGAAACCACCTCTTTGTGAGATACATGAAAATCACATGTTCTAATATTATCCTGTCTTTGCTGTGGTTGCTTAACAAATAATATTGGACTTGAGGTTTCCTGAAGTTTCCTATCTTCATAATGCTCATTATAATTTTTAATATTAAGAACCGTATTTTGACCATGATCAGCAGTAATAATTATTGTAGCATTATCATATACTCCCAGTTTCTTCATCTGATCAATGTATTCAAACACTATTTTTAAATCGCCTATCGCCTGTTCGGTTCTTGATCCATTCTCCACACTCTCCATTTTATCATTCATATTACAAGGTACATGAGCCCCCCATAAATGATAAAAGCGATATGCTTTTTTACATGTATCCTTTACTTTCAGCTTTTTTTTCTTCAAATCCTGATAAAACCACACATCATTTGTTGTATCAAATACATTTTCTGATACGACAAGTTTGTCTATATCATTTGTTGAATACCAGAATAATTCTTTCATAAAGAAAGGTGCATTTTTATATCTGGTACTCCTGTTAGTCACTTCAATGACATCATTAAAATCACAGGAATAATCTATATCTTTTGAATAATTTACTATCTCATCTTTCATTACGGATGAAACATATTTAGGGCTTGTGTAAACGCCTACTTCATATTTGTTCTCAAATATTTGTGAAAGTACATTCTCTTTATTCTTGAAAATTCTTTCACGGTATTGATCCGCGCTTTCTCCAAGTGTCCACTCCATTCCTGTTAACAAATACGGAATCGACATCTCTGTAAATGCATACTTACTTGTAACATCCTGATACCAGGTAAAATCCTGTAGTGGTTGTAGAAAATTCTCATCTGATTCCAATACCCAGTCAAGTATTTGATTATCGTACCAATCTAAAACAAATACTACTGTATTTTCATCCGTCCCCAGTTCCAACATGCTATCCGTTGTCAAGGTATAATACTGATTCTGTGTTTTTTTCTCTGATTGAACTCCCAAAATTACTAATGTAATACACTGTACCAATGCAATATAAACACAAATATATTTAAATATTTTTGCCTTTCCTTTATATGTAATAGTGAAAATAACCCCTGCCACAACTACCCAAACAACTATATTTAAACATATCTGTTGAACGCTCCATGTTTGTTTAGACCCGTCCAAGACACCCAAAGAACCATTTAATATGTTTCCCTGTAAATAGTTTAAAAACGTTATTCCAAATATAATAACCACATAAATGTCTAACCATTTTGATGGAATCAACCAATACATACCAATGAAATATACAATAGATAAAATACATGAATATAATAAAATAATAGAAAAATAATCCCAAAATGGAAACAGAAATTCATTTACATTACTCAAATACAATTCACATGGTGGAAAAACTACATTGGAGACAAATACGAACACTATATATGGAGCTATTTTTTTGCAGAAACTTCCTATTTCTGCTGTCTCAACAGAATCATCTGTCTCCTTCTTTACTCTGCACAATATTATCGTTAGCACAAAGCTTATGCCCCATATCAGGCAATATGCAATATTTGTAATTTTCCCTAATACTAAATAATAAATGCTTAATACTACAAATAAACAAAATACCTTATACTTTATAAACATATGCATTTTTTGTCTTAATATATATTTACAAAAAATATACATAGCAGCACTTGCTGCAAACATTAATATTCCATAATGAACCAGCGAGCGTGTCCATATCTGCGCAAAACTTTCATAAATAGTCAAGCCCCCATCACCAACATAAACTTTAAGGCTTGAAATAACCCAAAAGTTCCATGTCCCATAATAAAAAAAGGTTTTTACTAAATACTTTTTCTGATTTTTGTATATTGTCAGCATAGTCATCGTAATACTAATCATTATCAATACAAGCATTAAAACCCAAAATAACACAATTTATCCTCCCTCGTAAAAACTAAATATATCTGGATATAAGATACAAACCTACCGGTATTATTGCCATTCCGGCATTGATAAATAATCGTAACAAAGTAATGGGTCTTATCAGGGTCTCTTCTTTCTGTTTCATTTTACCTGGTATACTCAATATCAGACAAGTTGAAATGCACAATATATATCCTGCAAAGAATACAAAAGCATATTCTGTCATTCTTGTATATGCAGCAAAAAGCTCCATTGACACCAGCTCATCCGGTGCGTCAAATAACTGATCCAACAGCATTCCTCTTGCCCATTCTGAATCATATACCCAATAGTTTTGTCCATACTGGTAGACAGTCAGGCAAACCATACCCACAATTTCAAATAGCGCAATCTTATTAAATTGTGCCGAGTTATAAATCATCAAGATTACTATATATGGTGCCAGATGTATAAACCAATAGGGGTTGCTGTCAAATCCAACAAAAAGCACAAACATAATAAGCGTTGGTATAAATATTGAATACTGTATCAGTTCCTCTTTATCCTTTAAAGTTTTACAGTAGCAAAACACACATATACCACCAATCAACAACACGATAACCGGTATTGCGCTATTAAACAAAGGTGCCTTTACTCCAAGGAATGATTCCATAAACTGGTTCCTTACATGTTCTTTTACCTGCATAGCCACCGTATTCTTTGGAAAAGGAATACCTGATAAAACTGTTACCGACATAACAGCACAAAAGTCAATCACAATCTTTAAAATATTCTTTTCAATTAAGAAAAGCAAAGGAATAAACACGAATAACGGGAATTGTTTAAAACTTACTGCCAAGGAAAAAAAGATAATAAATTTACATTTGTCTTTCTTTTGAAAATAATAAATTCCAAGTAAACTAAATGGCATTCCAATCACATCTAATTGTCCTGATATTCCAATTTCCGTAAATACAGTCATCGAAGATATAAATAAAAATGCTGCCCATTTCGCGTGTTCCTGCTTAACATCAATATTTCTACATACTCTATATACTAAATAAGCAGTTATTGCAATTGCTACTAAATATATTGATTTACTATAAAACATTGTCCAGAAACTTGATGTTTCCTCAATTCCTGCAAAATGTAATGTCAACCATAATGGAAAATTCCAAATTCCAAAAATTACATAAACCGGAAAATCGTAGATTACATCATAGGCTCCACCAATATTATTTGCCTTGTAATAATCTAATATATCATTGGAATATTCATAAAAGTATCGGAGTCCACCACCCTCATTCATACATCGCCAAAAGTTCACACCATAATGTACAAATGCCTTCGTGTCTCCATACATTATGCTTGCAAAGGGAATTAAAAATAACACCAGCCAAAGTACAAATTCTATTTTTTTAGGAGAAGACATGTCACAAAATATAGCAAGAAGTTTTTTATATACATTGCAAAATTTATTACTATTGTAGACCGCTGTTAATAGTAAAATAATTAATATTTCTATTAATAAATGATTCATAACCGAGAGCTTTCTGAATGGAGTTACATTTACACTTGCCTCCTTTATATTTGCATTCGTCTCCAGCATTAAAAAATCATTCTGATTTAAGCTTTGTTTTATGCTTAAAGTATTATTTCCCGGCTCAAGCATCCCCTGTTTTATCTTATATCCAAATCTATCACTTACTTCATAAGAATAATCTTCACAATCCTGTTCCGTTATAATCTGTATAGAATTTATATAGCTTTTCTTTTGCACAGTTAATTCTGACTGCCATGAATAATCATCATCTGAATATTCAAATACTAAATCCTTAACTTGAACGCTTCCTCTTTCTTTCACATTGCAAAGTGAAAATAACATATTACAGATTGATAAAATTATAAAAATAATTAATATTTTTTTCTTACTTTTCATTCACATTTCTATGCGGTTTATTGCCAACATACTCCTTCCGTATATACTATTCCATTATTAGTGATTGCTATATATCAATTTCCAATTTTCTTTAATTCTCGCATCTCCCTTTATTGCAAAAATATCTATTTCATCCCCCCACACACTCTCATATGTCCGTTCAGAATTATCTTCCTCTATCACATCATCAAAAACCTTATCAGAGCCATTGTAACTAATATCTAACGCCTCAAAAACTGTGGGTATAAAACTACTTTGTGAAACTGGTTTTTCATTTACTACCATTTTATCATGATTTCCCTTAGATTCTTTTATCAAAATAACAGGATTAGTTGTTCTGTCTACCACATTATTCTCTTTATAATATTGTGCATCTAATTGCACTCCATGATCTGCAGTAATAATTATCGTAGCATCTTCATATCTACCAATTTCTTTTAGTTGCTTTAAATATTCCAAAACGATATTCATACTGGCTTGGGTCTGTTCCTCCATAGATACACTTCCAGATTCTACTGGTTTCATATTCTCTGATAAATTAGTAGGACCATGAGTGCCAAACATATGATAAAAATAGAACTTACCCTTTGAATCAGTATCTTTTGAAATCGAAAGTCCCTTTTTCATCAACTTTTCATAAAATGGATAATCATTATCTATATTCCATATTTCCTTATTATCAATCAAATCGCTTATCACACTAGTGTAGTAGTAATAATAGTCTTTAAAACAAAGTGGGGCCATTCTATATTTTGAGCACTCCATCATTGTAAATATTGTTGAAAAGAATCCACATTGTTTTTTAATATCATCATTATTATTTTCTGCAACTCCCCTGTATTTCTCTGGGACTAAATCTTCGTTTGTATATAGTCCTATTTTGTATCCAGCATTTTGTATTTGCTTCAAGAAATCACTCTCTGAATAAGCATATTCCGTATATTCTTGCTCTGACATATTTCTCGGTCTTCTGGTTCCTGTCAAAAGATATGGAATTGCATTACTGGTTCTCGAAAATTCACAGGTTGCATTTGGATAATACGTAAAATCCTTCAATTCCTCTGCAATTTCAGAATTAATATTCATTGCATTTTCTAAAAATTCAATATCAAATCTGTCTAAAAGTAAAACAATTACATTGTTCCCCTGGCTTATTTCTAAAGAGCCTTTGTCTGTAAACGCTTTAAATTTTGCATTGCTATTTGTATTTCCCGTAAAAATCAAAAATACGACCGCAACCATTTGTACCATACATAAATAAATGCTCACTACAGTAACTATTGTAGTTACTTTGTCATTTTTCATTAAAATAAAAACAAGTGCTAAAATAACAACCAGCCAAATTATACTATTTATTACAACCGTTTTAGTCTCCCAAACCTGACTATCTCCTGTTAATATCCCCATATTTTTGTTCAGGAACATCCCTTGGACATATCCCATAAACACTACTGAAAATAAAATAGAATATAAAAATTTTGCCTGCTTCTTAGATAGTAAAAGAAAACTTATTACAACAGAACACAAAACTATCATTAACATGCCAACTGTCAAAACGAATACATAGTGGCCAAAATCGAACTGAAAATCTCCTGGATTTGCCGTATATAGTTCAATTGGAATATAAATTAACGTTGAAATTGTCCATGCTAATAAAGGAAACAGAACTAATTTCCAATCACACAATGCCAGCTTCTCAACTGAGTCATCTCTCTGTTTTTTTCTCAAAAAAATATCAACCAAAAAACTGACTATTGCAAACATTGTCAATGTAAATCCCCATTTAACTGTTAATTTCCTTAAAATTATAAACCCCAGGAAAAAATATACATATAGCCATCCAAGCATCAATTTTCCTTTAATTCTGATTATCAACCCTTGCCCCATACTCTAATACTCTCCAACTACTCAAATCCCTGACATTACCATTTATTCTATATTTTGTGTAATCTTCAGTTTCTTCTCTATACATTTCTCGATTTCTTTCTTCCTTCTCACTATAATCAAAAAAAGATTTTTTCACATTTTGCTTTTCTATCTTATTCGTAATCAGGGAAATCACATCCTCATGACACACTGGTGCCTCCGATACTTCTCCTTCCTATAATTTCAAGCCCTAAATCATTAATTT